>JQIA01001027.1_pt1 | contig 14899 bp, 12 predicted proteins | sample 811431 | NCBI WGS metagenome assembly JQIA01 (sample SAMN02998118, study PRJNA258478) | marine sediment metagenome | biome: marine; feature: seafloor; material: sediment; isolation source: oil-polluted sediment collected from 3 locations (0.5 km, 0.7 km and 0.9 km)... | place: USA: Gulf of Mexico ... | reverse complement strand
AATCTTGCCTCGCAACGTTTCCCGAAGAAGTTTCGTAAACTGTTGATAGATTGATAAAGTTTTTAAATAATTTCTGATTAAAAACAATTCTTGAATTCAATGCTTTTTTATCCTCTGAAAAAATATTTTCTGTAATTCTATAATTCGCAAACACACTTAAATTGGTGTTTTTATTTTTGATAATTTTACTATCGATGTAAAACGTTTTTCGATTGTTAACTTCAGTAAATTGATTCGATTTTATACTATCATTATTTCGGTAATTGAATCCTATTTTTGCAAATACCTTTGTAGAATCTCCAATTCCGACATATCCTTCATATTCTTTGAAACGATGACTTGTATTGATGAAATTTTGAGTGTTTATATCTTTTCTAGTATTGGTTTCAAAATTGATAAAGGTTCCAAACCAAGCATTTTTAAGACGATGTTCTGCTTTTGCTTTGGCTCTAAAAAAGGAGTTGTCTTCTAATGTTGATGTATTGTTTAGAAAACTTCCATCAACAAAAAAAGTAGTTTTTTTAAAATTTAATTTTGATTTTAATTCATGTTTCTTTCCATTAAAAATAGCTGTATAGTTCAAACTATTGAATTTGTATAAAACAAAATCATCCTTTTTATTTTGTAAACTAAGTTCTGACTGAAAGTAGTTTTTTGTAGCATTATTATTTAAAATATTCCAATCTCTGTTAAACTCTATCGTTTCCCAACGCTGAATAGTTTTGAAATTTTCTTGCACAAATTCATGATTAATATTTGTTTTTAGTTGCCATTTTTTATCAATCAAAATTTGTTGCCAACCAATTTTTGCCGCAATTCCCTTATTAAGGTTATCATCGATGTTAGAAAACAAGTTTGCATCATTATTACTCAATGCAATTTCTGAATTCACTTGTGTTTTTTTATTCGGATTAAAATCAGATTTAATTACAAATATTTGCGATTTTGTAGGTGCCACTAAATTTATAATTGGCTGATAATTTCCTTGATTTATCCCTACAAAAACATAAATACTTCCAATAGCAGTTGTACTATCTAAATTATAATCACCATTATTTACGCCAACATTTGTAAAAGTTACATGGTACAATTCATCAGTTTCAACTGTGGAGTGTTCGAAAACTTCTACAGCACCATTCATTACTTTTTTATACAAAATTTTGTTCTCATTAAAAGTGTCTAAAAATGCACTTTCAGCAACCATGGCATTAGAATCATTACCCGCATTTGCTAAAATTTGTTTTTGTTCTGTTGATAAACTTTGCTGTAGCGGTTGGTTTTTTGCATCATTCTCTGAATAAAAGTATCCAGAGATATTAAATTTTTCACTTGCATAAGAAGCTTCATCATAAGTTATAAAACGTGTGTAATTTCTATCAGAATATTGAAACTCTACAACAATTCTCATGTCATTTGTAATCGGGAAAGTGGTGTTAAATGAAATTTCACTCAAATTATAATCAATCGTATAATCTTCATTTTCTCCACGTTTAATTTGAATTCCGTTTATATATACATTCTCACTGCCTTCAATCATTATAATTGAAGCTTCATTATTTGCACCGTAAATTTTATATGGACCTTGATTTCCTTCTGCTGCTGTAAATGTAAATCTACTAAATTTACCACGTACAACTGCGCCTGAAGCTGCAACCTTTGCATTATCATTAATGTTCGCTTCAATTTCTAAACCTGCAACTTGTTTTGTGAAAGCTAAAAAATAACTTTTGTCGTTTTTAAGAGATATATCTCCTGCTTTTACACGCCAATTTTCACTGAACATTTCAATAAAAATTCTATCAAAATCTGTAATGTTTTGAGAATATCCATTTTCTTGAATCGGAATATTGGTATCAAAAATATTAGCTCTTAGCGTAACGTTTTTTGATAGTTTACCAGAAATTTCTAAATCTAAGGCAGAGTTGGTTACAGCATTCTGATTGTTACCAGACGTAATTCCCCTAGTTATAAAACCTTTTGTTTGTAAACCTTCAAAAAGTTTTACTTCTGATGCTTTTTTGTTAGTTGTTAAACTATATAAAACTCCGTTATTTGTGTTGTTTTTTATGATGAGTCTCTCATCAAAAGGAGTATAGATTTTGGTTATAAAATCAGGAAACCTAAAATACTCAACGGTAATTTTTTGATGCTTTTTGGAATCAATAATTAAAGTTGCTGTGCTAAAATCTATTTTAAATTCTGATGCTGAAATCCGTTTTTTAGAGCTATCAAATACTTTAAATAATTGTGAATTAATGGAGACAGAATCTAATTGAATTGTATCTTTTTTTACCTCAATAGCTCTCGTTCTAAAATCTTTAGATATAGTTTGTGATTGGATTGAAAATCCTATCAAGAGTAGTAAGAAAATGAGAATTCTTTGAGTCATAAAAAACGATACATACTTAACGTAAAAATATGTTTTTTAATGTTTGAAAATAAAAATTAAAAAAGAGATTGTTGTTTTACAGGGTTCTCATGTGCCAATAGCCATTTTTTACGCCAAATTCCACCTGCGTAACCTGTTAAAGAACCATCAGAACCAATAACTCTGTGACATGGTATGATAATCCAAATAGGGTTTTTACCATTTGCAGAAGCCACTGCTCTAATTGCTTTTACATCGCCTAAAGCTTTACTTTGTTCTAAATACGTTCTGGTTTTATTATAAGGAATATTTAATAATTCCTCCCAAACTCTTTTTTGAAAAGTTGTGCCTTGGGGATTTAATTTTAAATCAAAAGATGTTCTTTGTCCAGTAAAATATTCCTCTAATTGGCTTACACATTCTTTTAAACATTCAGGAATATCAGAATTTGTCACTTCGAGCCTTTCGTCTTCGCTCAAGATAGACTCCGACGAGAAGTCTTCATCTAAAACAGAAACAGATTGAATTCCGTTTTCATCTCCCACAATTTTTGCAGTTCCTAATGGTGTTTTAAAAAATGTGATTTTTGAATTCAAATTATTTTTTTGATAAAATTCTACCTTCAATACCATAGGATAAACCAATGTTTAAACTATAGCCTTTTAATTCCGGATTAAAATTAGAGTTGCTGATAAAAACTCGTGCTCTAAAATAACTGTAACTTTCTTCTCTTATTCCAAAAACTGTAGGAGTAAAGTTGACGGTTTTTTTGTTTTTAAAATCAAAATTCATACCGAATATAGAAGTCCCTGTAGTTGTTTCTTGTTTATCATCTTTATTCCCTGCTTCTCCTAAAAAGGTAACTCCGTAACCAGCAAAAGGTATAATTCTAAATTTTTCTGATTCATAGACTGGGTATCCAAAATAACCATTTAATTGACCAATAGTACTTCTTTCTCCTTCAGGAATTATCAATTAAATCTTTATTTAATTTGCTATTCGTAAAGTTCATGTTTATTCCCATAAAAGTCTTTTTATAAGAAAACTCCAAACCTAAAGACATAGCTATTGTATTGTTGAAAATTTCATTGTATTTGTCACCATAAACGCTAAAATCTACTCCAGCATTTACACCATAGGTCCAGTTACTTTTTCTGAAATCTGGTATTTCAAAAGCATTTGTAGCCGCTAATTCCTTTGTTGTTTTTAAAATCCATTTTTCTGAGACTTCTCTTTGAATACCATAATTTCCTTCTTCTTGGAAGTTGAAAATTTCTCGTTCTAATTGGCTTTTGCTATCACTAAATAAAGAATTAGTGTTAAAGATATTATCTAGGGTATAAATTCTCTTTTGCAATTTCCTTTTATAAATTTCAACCAAATTAAAAATCACCTGATTGTAATTTAGGTGATGTTTGTCCTTTAAATTAGTATGTACAAATGAAAGAGATTTGTCTATATAGGCATCAGAAATAACACCATAATAGGTAACATTATCAATCACCTTTTTATTTGTTTGATACATTAAAACATAGGCAAGATGTGATGCATTGGTTTTGGTTGGTTCTGATTGAAAATCATCCCAAGTTAATTTTCCATCTTTCCAATATTTTCTATATTCCTGACAATTAATCGTATAAGAAAAGGCAAATAGTACTATAAGTAGATAGTATTTTTTCATCGAATTAAATATTAAAAACGTCTTTAGAGTTTTGAGTTGTAATTTCTGCAATTTCTTGGAAAGAAACATTGTAAATATCTACTAATTTGTCAATAACATTGGTAAGATAAGCGCTTTCATTTCTTTTTCCTCTATAAGGAGTTGGCGCTAGGTAAGGAGCATCCGTTTCTAAAACGATGTGTTTTAAATCTATCTCGTTTAGAAATTTGTCAATTTTTCCATTTTTAAAAGTTGCGACTCCACCTATTCCTAATTTCATGTTGTATGAAATTGCTTGTTTGGCTTGTTCAAAAGTCCCTGTAAAACAATGAAAAATTCCTCTTAAATCATCACTTTTTTCAGATTCTAATATTTCAAAGATTTCATTAAAAGCACTTCTACAATGAATATTTATGGGCATTTTTCTTTCTTTTGCCCATTGTACTTGAGTTCTAAACGCATCCTGTTGTTGCGTTAGAAAGGTTTTATCCCAATATAAATCAATTCCAATTTCGCCAATTGCGTAAAACTTTCTTTGATCAATCCACTTTTTGACTAATGCTAATTCCTCTAAATAATTTTCTTTTACAGATGTTGGATGTAAACCCATCATTAAAAAAACCTCATTTGGATTCTCTTTTTCTAAAGTGAACATACTTTCTGTGTAAGTTGAATCTATTGCAGGAATAAAAAAACGTGTAACTCCAGCATCTTTTGCACGTTGCATCATTGATGCTCTGTCTTCATCAAATTGATCTGAATATAAGTGTGTATGGGTATCAGTAATCATTACTTTAGGTTGATTGAATCAACAAAATTAATGATTAATTAATTGTGTACTAAGTTTTTTAGAATCTAATTTTTAATCAGTTTTAACGTTCTGGTTGTAGCGTTTTCTACAGTTATTTTCGATAGATAAATCCCTTTAGGAAAATTAAAATCAATTTCTATGGTACTCTTGTTTTTAAAACCTTTTTCAAACAACTTTTTACCTAGAACATTATAAATTGAAACATTAACGTTTTCATGATTTTGAGAAAGTTGAATGTTTAATTTATCTTGTATAGGATTAGGATAAAAGTTTATAGAAGTTAATAAATTATCTTCAACAGATAGAACTTCTAATAAACCTAAATCATTAATGTTACCAGAAATATAAGCGGTTCCTGCATTAAAATAATCTGTATTCCCAACTGTTCTTTTAGTGTTTGCTGCTCCTAAAATAAAATGATTACCATTAATTGCAACAGCATGCGTGCTTGTTGTTGCATTGTAATTCCCTGTTCCAATAGTACTATTTGCAGCAATTTCTGAAGCTTGAATTGTTTCTGCTAAAACAAATTTGTCATTTTCATTTTTCATAAATAAATATGATAAACCAACACTTTGTACATTCACTCCGTTATTTTGAACTCTAGATTCTGGTGCAGAAACTAACAATAAATTATTATCAAGTGAAATTCCAGTTCCAAAATTTGAAGCAGGATAAGAAGTTTTTACAATTTGAGATTCATTCCAAACACCATTAATATCTTTTTTAAAGAGATATACATGACCATAATACCAATTATTATTCTCTAGTAAATCTAAGTTATTTGCACCAACAGCAATGTAATCTCCAGAAATACTAACATCTCCAAAGCCAAAATTAGAATAGGAAATCCCTGATAAAGGTTTTAATTTTTGAACTTCTGTCCAAACATCACCTGCATCTTTTTTGAAAACAAATACAGATCCATTTCCACTTATAGGGTTTGCATTCCCTTCATCAGTATCGTTTTTACTAGTCAAAACAATATAATCTCCACTGATACTTACAGATTCTCCTATATTATCGGAATAATCTCGGTGAGAAGGAGTTATTTTTTGAGTTTCATTCCAAACACCATTCACATCTTTTTTAAACACATATGCAGCACCTGCGCTAGTTTCCTGATTTGCATTGGTAGCGTCATAATCTTGATGCCTAGCCCCAATTACTAAATAATCCCCATCCACCGCAATGTCTGAACCAAAGTAATCTCCATATCTAATATAAGAAGAACGTAATCGTTGTACACCACTCCATACATCATTTACATCTTTTTTGTAAATCATAATAGACCCAGCAGGTTGTTCAAATTTAACTTCATTAATTCTGTCTGTCTGTGCAGTCACAAAGATATAATCTCCTTTAATCGCAACGACCCAACCAAAATACTCATCATCATGTTTGCCAATATATGCTTCTATCTTTTGATGATGATTCCAAGTTCCATTAGCATCTCTTTTATAGATATGAGCAGAACCTGTTCTTTCATTTTCACCTGGAGCTCCAATTACGGCATAATCTCCATCAATATCTACACTAAACCCGAAGCTATTAGTACCAATATTTGGTTGGTTTAATATTTGTTCTCCCCAATTTTGGCTATTTATATTCCAGATAAACAAAATAAATAGTGTGTTAAGTAGTAGTTTTTTCATGGCAGTAGTTTTAAGATGATTTAAAAGTAATACTCTTGTTATTTTGATAAAGATTATATGTGTAGATGGTTGTTTTTTGATTATAAATGACTTGATTTTACGATCTTTTTAAAACGTAATTTTCTTAATGAAATTTGAACCATTACTTTTTCTAATATTTACAATATAAATTCCTTTGCTAATTTTAGGAAGTTGTATTGTTTGGTTTAGATTGTTAACGACGGTGTTTTTTATAATATTTTTTCCGTTTATATCAAATATATTTAACAAGCCTTTATTGATCCCGTTAACTTGTAAAGCATAATTATTCTTTTTATAAACTTTTATGATTGAGTTTTTAATAGAATCTAAATTTAGAATACTCTTTTGTATGTGTAAGAAAAACCTGCCTAAACCATTCGTGTTTTGCTCATGAAAAAAGGTGTATTTCTCTGTATTTGAAATTAGAGTAAACGTTTTTAATAATTTGTCTTCTAAATATATTTTATTACTTGAATCTAGGTTTGATTCTTTTAAAGAGAATGTAATATCAGTTTCTTCTTCTTGTGAGATTCCTATTGGAATCGTAGTGCTATTCTCATCTAATTTTGGTAAAAATTGAATGGCAAAAGAGGTGTTTTCGTGAGATTTTAATAACTGTGTATATATTGATAAGGGCTTTTTGGTGCCTGTAAAAACAGCGGCATCATAGCTTATGTCTAAACCAGATGTCATTCCGTTTTTAAAAGCAATCGTTGTTTTTGATGTGGTTGAATTATTATCTATTTGTAAAACTATTTTGCTCGTTGGTTTTTCTTTTAAAAATAAATCTCCATTTTGATGCGTTAACATCGATTTATTGATGTTTATAGTGCTGCCTCCAATCTTAGATTTTACAAAAAACCCTTGACCCGGTGCAATATATTTTGCTTCTAAGCCATTGCCAATAGGATCGTATGAAGTGGTGTTAGGATTCCATAAATAAATAGTTGCAGCTAAAGGATCTAAGCTATTAATATTTTCTGAAAGAAAGTTAGAAACTGCATTAGCATTCGAATTAGCGTTGATAAAAGCTGTAAATGGATTTCCAACTAAATTCCATCCATTTACATTCTCATCAATAGCATAATTAATTAAATCCGTAAATTTTATTTTACCAGTAAAGCTTAAAAATGTGTTTTCGGTAACATTTATAGAAGACCCTCTTCCCATAATAAAGTCACCTGTACCCACTGCTCCAGCTTGATAATATTCCCAAGCAGCAATGTTATTGTTGTAGAAACCTAAACCTCTGTTATTAACTTGTCCTTCTGCTAAAGGACTTGCTGCTGCAAAAACATCAGTATCAACATTAGTCAAAGGACTAGAAATTAAATGCCAATTATTACCACTCACATATCTTTGATAATTACTGTCAGTTGGATTAGGGTTTGTTTGGTTTCCTGTTAATATTAAGCTTCCACTTGCATCTTCTGAAGAGTTGATAACAATAGCTCTTCTTTGGTCTAAATTGCCCGAAATTGTTAAACTTGCACCAGTTTCTATCGATAAATTTTCAAAGTTTATTAAGTTATTAATGGTCTGATTCTGCCCCGTTAAAATTATTGGAGATCTTGCAACGTCATTCAGAATTACGTCGTCTGTTTCAATTGGGACTGTATTTGGAATCCAATTAAGAGGATTGTTCCAATTGGTATCTACATTTCCTGTCCAAGAAATGTCTTCGGCTAAAACACTGGAAACATTGCCAGAGATATAAGCAGCTCCAACATTATAAATATCATTATTGTTCACTATAATATCTGTACTAGAAGCTCCAATAATAAAGTGATTATTATCAATAGCAATACTAGAAAGAGTGGTTTGACCATTCCAACTACCACCACCAATTGTACTATTTGCTTTAACTTGTGAAGTTTGAATCGTTTCCGATAATACAAATTCATCATTTACATTTTTTGCAAACAAATAAGAAATACCAACACCAGCAATATTAGCGCCATTTTCTTGAACTCTAGACTCAGGTGCAGAGACCAATAATAAGTTGTCATCTAAAGAAATACTAGTCCCAAAATTTGAAGCAGGGTAGGGTGTTCTTACAATTTGAGATTCAATCCAAACATCATTAACGTCTTTTTTAAAGAGATATACATGACCATAATACCAAGTGTTATTCTCTAATAAATCTAAATTTTTTGCTCCAACAGAAATGAAATTCCCAGAAATGGAAACATCACCAAATCCAAAAAAGGAAGATGAAATTCCGTTAGTAGGTTTTAATTTTTGAACCTGATTCCAAACATTATTAATATCTTTTTTAAAGATGAATGCAGATCCATTTCCATTAAGGGCATTTGCATTGTTTACATCTGTATCATTTTCACTCGCCAAAACAATATAATCTCCACTAATACTTACAGAACTACCAACGTTATCAGAATAATCTCTATGTGTTGGAGTTATTTTTTGAATCTCATTCCAAACCCCATTTATATCTTTTTGAAATACATAAGCGGCACCTGCACTCGTTTCTACGTTTGCATTATTAGCATCATAATCCTGATGATATGCACCTACAACCAAAAAATCACCATCAACTGCAATATCAGATCCAAAATAGTCACCCCTTCTAATATCTGAAGAATGTAATCTTTGCACACCCGTCCAAAGATTATTTGCATCTTTTTTATAAATCATTACTGAGCCAGCAGGGTTTTCAAAATCAACTTCATTAAGTCTGTCTGTTGGAGCACTTACAAAAATATAATCTCCTTGGATTGCGACTATATATCCAAAATATTCATCAGAATGCTTACCTAAATAGGCCTCGATTTTTTGATGATAATTCCAGTTTCCATCTACATCTTTTTTATAAATATGTGCAGAGCCCGTTCTTTCGTTTTCTCCAGGGGCGCCAATAACAGCATAATCACCATCAATATCAACACTAAAACCAAAAGTGTTGCCAGCTTCTTGATTTGGTTGATTTAAAATTTGTTCGCCCCAATTTTGGGAGTTAATTATTATGCTAAACAATAGTATTGGTAATAGTAGTATTAATTTTTTCATCTTTTTGATTTTTTTAAGTTTTAGTTTTTAGAAACCACTTCCAGGAACTTCAGGACTAGCAGCTTGTGCTTTTTTTGGTTGTAGAATCATATAAGTACCTAATGCAGTTAAAGCAAAATATTTACTATAGTTTTTTATTTTTTTTAGAGCTTCTGTTCTATTAATAATATCCTTTTCCATAGCCGTTTTATTTTTTTAGTGCGTTTATATTTTAAATTTAGTACGATATTTTACATAAAAACAGTGCTATTTCGTTTTTAGCTTTATCGCCTGCATTTTTTATTAAACTCAGTATATATTTAGAATTATTAGAAGAATAATTAATTATGAATTATATTTGGTTGAATATGAAGTAGGTGAGTTGAAAACAGAGAAGAACAAAGTGATTTTGCTTTCTATTTTGTAATATGTATAAAAAAGGATTAAATGATAACAGCCATACTAATTGATGATGAGCAAGATGCTATAGAAAGTTTAGCCTGGGAAATTAAAACGTTCTGTAAAGATATTAATGTTATAGATTCTTTTACAGATCCTGAAGAAGCCATCTCTGCCATAAATTATTTAAAACCAGACTGTGTTTTTTTAGATATTGAAATGCCAAAAATTGATGGTTTTCAATTATTATCTCATTTAAAATACAGAGATTTTGATTTGGTAATAACTACAGCTTATGATAATTACGCTTTAAAAGCTTTTAAAGAAAATGCAATAGATTATTTGTTAAAACCAATTGATAATGATGACTTGGTTAATGTTGTAAAAAAGATTACTAAAAATAAAGTAAATATGCAACTAGGTTTTTCTTTGAAAGAGTTAGTTAATCCTGTAGAAAAAAGGGCTAAAAAAATTGCAATTCCGTTAACAGGTAAAATAGTGTTTCTTAATATAGAAGACGTAAGTTATTGCAAGTCAGATGGGAATTATACTACAATTTTTCTAAATACCGGAGAAAAATATTTGTATTCAAAAAAAATAAAAGATGTATTCGAGAGCTTTAATTCTGATGAAATAATAAGGGTTCATCAATCTTATTTAGTAAATATTAATTATATAAAAGAGTATGTAAAGAATGAAGGTTATTATTTAGTTTTAGATAATAACAAAAGTATACCAGTTTCTAAACCCAATAGACCTTTTATTTTAGAAGCTATCAAAAACCTTTAATCTTATTTTGAATGATAGATGTAATTAGAAGTTTTTATGAGCAAAATCCTTTAGGAATTTTTTCTATTTTTATAATAGGGGTTTTGTTAGTTATACTTCTTCAAAATATCTTCCTTTATTTTAGCTATAAAGACAAAGCGTATTTATGGTATTCCATTTATGCCTTTATTATATTATTAGATCAAGTAATTATTAATATTAGTACTTTTTATTACACGATTCTAGATCAAGAAATGGTCAATTTTTCATTCCCAATTCATCCAGCATTAGAGTGGTTGTACAACAGTGCGTATCTTATTTTTGTAACAGAGTTCGGAGGGTTATTTTTGTTTAAGTCCAAAACAGCGAGAACTATAAAAAATATTGTAAAGTATCTGGCGATTGTGCTTTTAGTACTATTTGTTTGTGATGTGGTTTTTGCTACCAATTTTGTGAGAAAGGGTTTTTTATTCTTATTAGTTCCTGCGCTTATTATTATCAGTATTGTTATTTATTATCACTTGTTTAGAATGAAAACTACAGTTAAATATTATATTATTTTTGGTAGTTTATCTTTTTCAATATTTTCAATTCTTGCTTTAACAACCTCTTTGTTTTCTTATAAAAGTATCTATTATTCTTGGTGTTTTTTCTATATAGGTGTATTTATAGAAAATATTTTTTTCTCATTAGGTTTAGTTGTAAAACAAAGATTAGTCTTAAAAGAACGTAATGAATCTCAAGAACAACTAATTGTTCAATATAGAGAGAATGAAGCGCTTAGAAATTCTTTAACAGAAAGATTAAAAGAAGAGGTAGGGGTTAAAACGACTGAGATTATCGCTTTAAATAAATTAGCAGAAGAAGAAAGAATTAAAAAACTAGAATTATCTTTTGAAAAAGAAATTGCAGAATTAAAAGTGTCTTCTTTACAAAGTCAAATGAATCCGCACTTTATTTTTAATTCTTTAAACTCTATTAAGTTAAATATTATAAAAAATAATAAAGAAAACGCGGTTTATTATTTAAATAAGTTTTCAAAACTGATTCGTAAAATACTAACCATATCAAGAGAAAAAGTAGTTTCGTTACAAGAGGAAATAGATACTTTAGAGCTTTATGTTAGTATAGAAAATTTGCGGTTTAGAAATGAAATTCAGTTTTTAATACATGTAGATGAAAATATCAACTTAGAAACCATAAAAATTCCACCTTTAATATTACAACCTTTTGTAGAAAATGCAATTTGGCACGGATTATCGCCAAAAGAAGGAGCAAAGAAATTGCAGGTTTCTATCTCAAAAAACGAATTGAATTGTATAGAAATCTCCATAGAAGATAACGGAATTGGAAGAGTAAAAGCACAAGAATTTAAAGATCAAAAAATTATAAAAAGAGAGTCTATTGGTTTAAAACTTACGGAAGAAAGGTTGGCCGTTTTTACGAATATTTTAAAACAAAAGCATCAAATATTATTTGAAGATTTAAAAGAAGGTACAAAGGTTACAGTGAGGTTATTTATCGATTAAAGAAAACGTACCTTTGCAAAAAATTAAAAGACATGACTTTTAAAGAATTAGATTTATCAAATCAGCTACAATACGCAATTGATGATTTAGGTTTTGAGAATCCAACTCCAATTCAAGAGCAAGCTTTTTCTGTAGTTAGATCTGGAAAAGATGTTGTTGGTATAGCGCAAACTGGTACAGGAAAGACTTTTGCGTACATGTTGCCTATTTTACAAGAATTAAAATATTCTAAGCAAGTACATCCTAGAGTTTTGGTTTTAGTACCAACTCGTGAATTGGTAATACAAGTAGTTGATGAAATTGAAAAGTTATCAAAATACTTAAATAATCGTGTTTTAGGGGTGTATGGTGGTACAAACATCAATACTCAAAAACAAGCAATTTTACAAGGTCAAGATATTATTGTTGCTACTCCAGGTCGTTTATATGATTTAGCTTTAAGTAATTCTCTAAAGCTGAAATCTATTCAGAAATTGGTAATTGATGAGGTTGATGTAATGTTAGATCTTGGGTTTAGATTTCAGTTGATGAATATTTTTGAAGTGATTCCTGAAAGAAGACAGAATGTATTGTTTTCTGCAACGATGACTGAAGACGTAGATGCATTAATCTATGACTTCTTTAAAAATCCTGAAAAAATTTCTGTTGCAGTAAGTGGAACACCACTTGATAATATTGAGCAAGTTTCTTATAATATTCCTAATTTTTTCACGAAAGTTAATTTACTGCATGAGCTTTTAAGCGATAAAAAAACATTTCATAAAGTATTAATTTTCGTCGGATTTAAAAGAACTGCAGATTTGTTATTTAAACATTTGCAAGAGGCTTTTAATGATGAAATGTGTGTGATACACTCTAATAAAACTCAGAATTATAGAATTAGATCTATACGACAGTTTGATGAAGGTAAGAACCGAATTTTATTAGCTACAGATGTAATGGCTCGTGGTTTAGATTTTGATAATGTTTCGCATGTTATTAATTTTGATACGCCAGATTTTCCTGAAAATTATATGCATAGAATTGGTAGAACTGGTCGTGCAGAAAAAGCCGGAAAAACAATTCTTTTTTCAACAGAAAAAGAGCAAGAGTCAAAAGATAAAATTGAGGCTTTGATGGATTATCAAGTTCCTGTTGTAGAGCTTCCTGAAGATGTTGAAATTTCTGAATTATTAATAGAAGAAGAAAGACCAAGAGAAGATCAAGGGATTTCTAAGAACAGAACTTCTTTAGAATATGTGCCAGGGCCCGCTTTTCATGAAAAGAGTGAAAAGAATAGTCAGGTTAATAGAGGTGGTTCATATAGAAGAGAAATTGCTGCAAAGTATAAGAAACCAAAAACTAGAGGTGACAAAAATTACAACAAGCATAACAAGAAAAAGAAAAAGTAATGCAGATTTTAACAGCACAAGAATTGCATAATTTGGCAATGAATATTGTTGGTAAGAAGCTTACAAAAATGGGTTATGAATTTCAGGCTATAAATAGTCAGTTAAAAAGGCATCCTCAGTTTGTCTTGTTTAAAAAAGGAGAGCCTACCATTTTTGTTTTGGTAAAAGCATCTAGTAATATGCAGAACCCAAATGAATATGATGTTCTTTGGATGGAGACTTTTAAAAATCATGCTAAAAAACAAAATGCAAAAGTCTGGTTTGCAGGTGTTGGTTTAGCGAATGCCGAAAGTGTGGAAAATCCTGTTTTTAAAGATCAACCTTATTATGAGGCTTTTGATGATTTTGTAAAGATTTTGTAAGTACTTTTTGAATCCTTGAAATAAGTTATTATGTACAATTCATGTTTAACTTAATTGTAGTTTTTGGATGGTATTTTTATTTTTTAATGCTATTTTTTGTTCTTCAATTACAAAAAGGTCATCCATTTTTTTTGAATCTAAGATTGCTTTTTGTTCATGAGCAAATTCAGTAATATCCTCGATTGAAATGATCCATTCCTTTCCAAATTCCTCAAGCAAGTTTCCTTTAATTCCTATTTGAATCGCTCGTCTTTCGATCTTTTCACCATGTGGATTATGGTCAGGATCCCATTGTAATCTTACTTGTGACGTTTTTAATTTTTCTTTCCAGTTCTCTCTCGTTTTATAAACTTCTTCTATATATGAAGAATGCACTGCTTCTTCCAATAAAGTCTCGAAATTAGCTTTGGAAATTTCAATGGCGAGTATATTTTGTTGATGTTCTTTTTTTGCCCAACCAGCTCTATACATCATCCATAAAAAATTTGGTTTTATCCAAGACATTCTTGTGAACTTATAGTGGTCTCCCCCAAATTTCTGATTTTCAATAGCCCATTTTGATATGTTGGGATTAAAAGCCTGGTATACAATTATATTATCATTTCTTAATTGACCAATAATATGTTTTCCACTCTGAGGCAATTCTTTTTCATAATTTGAATATTTGATGGTTTTTAGTTTCATAGCATATTTCACTTAAAGGTACATTTCTATTTTCTAATTGATACGCAATAGAAGTTAAACGAAGTTAGTAGATTTTTTTTAAAGCTCAAATATTTTTAAAAATACAAAACAAAAAAAACCAACTCAATAAGAGTTGGTTTTAAATAGTATAAAAAGAGCTATAAGTTATTTAGCATCTTGCTCTAACAATTCAAAGAATTGATTTAATTTAGGCATGATAATAATCTTTGTTCTTCTGTTTTTAG
>JQIA01001026.1_pt1 | contig 14899 bp, 18 predicted proteins | sample 811431 | NCBI WGS metagenome assembly JQIA01 (sample SAMN02998118, study PRJNA258478) | marine sediment metagenome | biome: marine; feature: seafloor; material: sediment; isolation source: oil-polluted sediment collected from 3 locations (0.5 km, 0.7 km and 0.9 km)... | place: USA: Gulf of Mexico ... | reverse complement strand
GGAAACTTTGGGTAAACGCAGATAAATTTATACTATGAGTATGCTCTTGAAATTATAGCGAATCAAAATGTATAACAACTTTACATGCGTTTACCCTGGGTCATTTTTAGATGGATGTTGAAATTCCGGTTAAAACTTATTATGTATGCGGTCTACACAGGATTTAAAAACAGAGGAGGATTAAATGATTATAGATACCATCGACAATATAACGTCTTATTACGACAACGACGGCTGGAACAAAGCCATTGCTTTTTTGAAAACACTGTCAGATGACTGTGAAGACGGCGAGTATGAACTCGAGGGCGACGCTTTATTTGCGCGGGTAATGACCTACGATACAAAAGATGTCAACGATGCTTATCCTGAAGCGCATTTAAAATATGTCGATATCCAGGTGGTTTTAACAGGTCGTGAAAAGGCATTCTGGTACCCGCTGAATTCACTGGCAGTAAAAACACCTTATGATGAAGCGAATGACGCTGCCTTTTATTATAAGAATGAGCAGGTTGCTTCCTGTTTGACCCTGGCTCCGGGATTGTTTGCAGCATTTTTTCCGCAGGACGGGCATATGCCCTCAATTGCGACAGATGACGTATCTGCGGGTGTGAAAAAAGTGGTAGTGAAAATTTCTGTCGATTATTTTATATGAGAAACCGGCAGTATTAAAACAGATATTGTCTGTTTTTGCGAATTATAGTATTATTAAAAATACAAAGTCTTGATATCACAAATTAAAAGTATTGTTATCGATTAACGGTTTGCCCAAATTTTTTACCCCGGAGGGTGTTATGAGAAAACTGGTTTTTTGTGTGGTTATTTCAACATTTGTATTTTGCAGTAGCAGTATGGCCAAAGAGTATGTCGTAGGTGTTGAAAATCTGGATTATCTTCCCTACTATTCCGGTGTAAATAATGAATATAGTGGATTTGCAAAAGACCTGCTTGATGCCTTTGCCGTAAAAAAGGGTATAACATTCAAGTATAAGGTTATGCCTGTCAGACGATTGTTTAAAGCGTTGGTGGATCAGAGTGTGGATTTTAAATTTCCCGATAATCCCTACTGGCAGGGTGATATGAAAAAGGGTAAAAATGTAGTGTACAGCGATGCGGTTGTCAAAACAATTGACGGTATAATGGTCCTTCCCGCCAGAAAAGGTATGGGTTTAAAAAAATTGAAAAAAATTGGTACTGTGATGGGATTTACCCCCTGGGAATTCAAAGGCGATATTGATAAGGGGATAATAAAATTATCTGAGAACTCTAACTTTTCTGGTCTGTTGACTCAGGTAATCAAAAAACGGATAGATGGCGCATATATTAATCCGGTTGTTGCCGGGTATCAGCTTGAAAAAATAAATAAAAAAGAGCAGCTTATTTTTGACAACGGACTGCCTTTTGCAAAAAATGATTATCTCCTCTCTACGGTAAAGCAAAAAGAGATCATCGACGCATTTAATCTCTTTTTGAAAGAGAATAAATCCATGGTTGATGAGTTGAAAGCAAAATATAGTATTACCGAAGCTTATTAATATATAAGGGCAGTGTTTAGCTGCCCTTTTTATGTTCAGTTTTTCATTCTTCCCATGACTGCCCTTAGCGCTTCTTCCAGTGATTCATGATTAAATTTAAAGCCTGTTTTAAGAAGCTTTTCAGGTTTTACTTTTGTACCAGCCAACAGAATCTCCTGCCCCATCTGTCCCCATATTATTTTTACCAGTATGGATGGAATTCTGAAAAAGGCAGGTCTGCCGAGAACCCTGCCGAGTATTTTGGTAAATGTTTTATTGGTCACAGGGGATGGCGCAACAATATTGACAGGGCCTTCGATCTCCTGATTCATAATCAGGTGCCAGATTGCACCGATTGTATCCTCAAGACTGATCCAGCTCATTTGCTGATTTCCATTTGATATTTTTGCACCTGCTCCTGCTTTAAAAGCCGGAAGCATTTGGGACAGCGCACCGCCTCCCGAGGTGAGGACAACACCAATCCTGCCAAATACAGTTCTCACACCGGCAGCGACAGCCTTTTCAGCGGCATCTTCCCATTGGTTGCAGACATCTGAGATAAAAATAGTGCCTGGCTTGTCATTTTCAGTGATTTCCCTGTCACCGCAATCCCCATAGTAGCCAATTGCAGATGCTGATAAAAACAGTTCCGGTTTTTGGTCCCGTTCAGCAATTTTTTTCGCAAGAAGGGCTGTTGATGTTGTTCTGCTCTTAATTATGAGCTGTTTTCTCTTATCTGTCCATCGTCCCTCCGCAAGGGGGGCACCGTTAAGGTTAATCACAACATCAATATGCTCAATTGTTGAAAGATCCAACGTGCCTGATGCCGGGTCCCATAAAATTTCATTTTTACTTAAATCAGGCTCCCGCCTTACAAGTGTATAGACATGGTGCCCGCCGGTTGTGAAAAAGGGCACCAGGGCAGAGCCCAAAAGCCCACTTGCACCGGATAACAACACGGTTAATGGTTTTTCTGACTGTTTGTGACGTTTGATATCATTAATAAATACATCATGCCTGTACCTGAAGATACGTTTTAGCTCATTTCTTATAAGTCCTTTCATAAACCATGGGAAATAAAAGGGGAGCTTATAGTTAATCTTATCCTCCAGGATGGAAGTATCGTTTTCAGATTTAAAAAATGAATGGCTGTGAACCCAGGATGCAAAGGGGCTTTTTATCAAAGTATCCTGAAAGAAACGCCCTTTGTTGTAAGCGATATGCTCAGCCTCCAGTGTTACCGGAACGCCGAAAAAGTAATTAATCATTCTTACCTTTGTTCCTGTTTTAATGCCACTTGTCTGACTGGTGACCTTCATGCTCTGCCATGGTGGTGTGAGTCTCTGAAGAGCCCCCGGACGTTCGTGCCAGGTAAATGATTCTTCAGCAGTAGTCTCGATTACAGATTTTTCAATAAAGGTTGTCTCTTTCATATTTTTTAGTTCTTTCAATAAATTACGTCCGTTTTTGATTATGATGTCTCAGGTAATGTACTTTGATACAGTTTTGTATTGATTTTTTATTGAGACATTGCCTATAGTAAATCAGTTTTTAAACTGTTGCATAAGTCATTCAATAATAAATAGCTACAACACAAAACCACAACCTGCTGCATCTCGATCTTCTGTCCTGTGGCATATTAATTGCAAAATACAGGCCGTATTAAGCAATATAATTTTGAAGACGAAATTTATCATTGATAACCAGGAGGCTGAATGAAGAAAAACGCACTTTTTGTTTTTAACGGAAACCCCATGTGCTTTATCCATGTTTTACTGAATGCACTTGATATGGCCGAGACAGGAAATGAAGCAAAGATTATTATAGAGGGGGAGTCGGTAAAACTTCTGCCGGAGCTTGTAAAGAAGGGGAATCCTCTTAATGGGTTATGGACTAAGGTTCTGGATAAAAAACTTGTTGCCGGTGTCTGTCTTGCCTGTGCCAAAAAACTGGGTACATATGACGAAGCAGTTGCTCAGGGATTAACGCTGCTTGACGATATGGCCGGTCATGCGGGAATGGCCGGATGGCAGGAAAACGGATACGATATTATTACTTTTTAATACGCTTTATAGAAGGTAGGTGAAGCAGGATATCGTCTGCTTATGGTTCGCGGAACCTGATATTTATTTTCATTTTTAAGGGAGAAATGTTTTATGAAGGTTACTATTACGAAGGAATGTATGGGCGACAGAAATTGTAATGAATTATGTTCGGAAGTGTTTGAGTATGATGAAGATCAGCTGCTGTCAACAATCAAGCTTGACCCGATTCCGGAGCATCTGGAAGACATCGTAAGAAAGGCAGCCAGCGAATGTGGCGCAGAAGCAATTATTATTGAAGAATAGTAAAGAATAAAGGAGCAGCATGGCTAAATTCAGGGAGAGCCGCACTGCAAAAAATCTACAGATTTCTTTTTCTGCCGAAGCGCAGGCAAGGACACGTTACGATTTTTTTGCACGGCGTGCTGAAGATGACGGTTACATTCAGGTTGCAAAAATTTTTTCTGAAACAGCTCAACAGGAATATGAACACGCATTAAGATTCTTTAAGTTTTTCAATGGTGGCGAACTTGAAACGACCTGGAGCTTCCCAACGGGCGTCATTAAAGATACGTATGCCAATCTGATAGCCTCTGCAGCGCTTGAGCACCAGGTTCATACAGAGATGTATCCCGTTTTTGCTGATATCGCTGTTGAAGAAGGGTTCGAGCGGGCAGCAGATACGCTGAATGCAATCAGTGTTGCGGAAAAGAACCACGAAGAGGTCTTTCTTGAACTGGCTGAGAATATTAAGAATGACGTCGCTTTTAAGAAAGGCACCAGCACAGTCTGGCGTTGTTTGAGCTGTGGTTATATTCATATTGGAAACAATGCACCTGATAAATGTCCCGCCTGCGTTAAGCCTGAAGGCTACTTTGAAATATTTGTAAAGAACTGGTAATAAATTGTCTCCCGTTTGTAACTATGTCTCACAGGCGGGAGACAACCAGACACTTTGTGGTACGACCCGATCCGGATTTTTTTATTCAATGATGTCTTATAGTATTTTTAAAAAAAGAATCAGTAAATCAGTTGGTTATATTTTTTTTGAAGCCATGATGTGAGACTGTATTCCCTATATATAGATTTTGACAGGCTGGTTTTAGAAAAAAATATATATGGCACATCGTTTGCATAATTGACTTGTAACTTTTTTGAAACAAATGATCTTTAAATAATTATATTAAAAACGATAAACGGAGGGCAAAATGGCTCAGGTAAATAGTGTTTACAAATGTGGTTTATGCGGAAATATGGTTGAGTTTGTTCATGATGGCGGTACAGTGCCGGTATGTTGTGGTGTTGAAATGAACCAGGTGGTTGAAAATACTCAGGAAGCAGCAGTTGAAAAACATATTCCTGTTGTCGAAAAAATTCAGGGTGGGGTTAAGGTAACAGTTGGCGAAGTTGAACATCCCATGGCTGAAGAACACTATATTGAGTGGATTGAAGTACTTGCCGGTAGCCTTGTCTACAGAAAGCAGCTTAAGCCGGGTGAGACACCTGTTGCAGAATTTATGATTGACGCTGAAAAAGTTACTGCAAGAGCTTATTGTAATCTTCACGGACTTTGGAAAGCCTAAACCGGCAATCTGGAAATTATCCGGTGAAACGGGAATAAAAGAGTGATGAAGGAGAAAAATTATGACAACACCATGGAAATGCACAGCATGCGGTTATACAGTAAAAGAAGAGAAACCGCCGGAACAATGCCCGGCATGTAAACAGACCTGTGCGTTTGTTGACAAAACAGATTATACTCAGCCGATTGGTAAATCAAGAGGCGATGACAGGCTATAGATATAAATGGTATGACAGGGCCCGGTACCTGCCGGGCCTTTTTTACTAAAATGCGTTTCACTTTTAAATATTTAGTTGACAGAGTAGCCGGGATATATATGCATCTCATGCTTTAATTGTTCTGAAAAATCTGAAGTGATAATTCTGGCTCAGGAGGTTCTTAATGAGGCGTATTCTCATATTAATACTTGTATTTTGTATTCCCGCAGCAACAGCAACAGCAAAAACTGATAAATTGAATCTGGTTTGTTCAACAACACAGATTGCTGATTTTGCAAGACAGGTCGCCGGTGACCGGTGTGACGTTGTCAGCATTCTGAAGCCGGGAGCTGACCCGCACACATATATGCCAACACCCGGTGACGCAGGTCTTGTGCTGGCAGCGGATGTCTGTTTTGAAAACGGGCTGCATCTGGAAGGGAAGAGCTGGATGGCTAACCTTGCCAAAGACGCAAAGAAACCGATATACACCTGCACAGACGGTATCAGTCCTCTTGAAATAGATACCCAGGGGGAAAAAATAGCAGATCCCCATGCATGGTTTACCCCCCAAAATGCTGCCGGATATGTGAATAATATCATAAAGGCATTGATCAGACATGATCCGGCCGGTAAATCACAATTTCAGGCAAGGGGTCGGCTGTTTTTGCAACAGCTTCGTATCCTTGATGCATGGATTAAAGCAGAAGTGAACCTGATTCCGCCAACAAAAAGGGTGCTTGTTACAAGCCATGATGCGTTTAATTATTTTTGCAGGGAGTACAGATTTAATGCTCAGTATCATTACCTGAGTCTTGCCCCGGTAGGCTGGTCAACAGGCAGCGAGGTTGGTGCCGGTATGACGCCGAAAAGAAGAAAGGAAGTTATCCATTCAATTAAGAGCTACCATGCTCCAGCTGTTTTTGTGGAGACGAGTGTGAACCCAAAGCTGATTCGGGAAATTGCCCGGGAAGCAGGTGTTAAAATCGGTGGTCAGCTCTATTCCGACTCAATGGGTGAAGAAGATTCAGCCGGGGAGACTTATATCGGGATGATGCGTGAGAATGTGATGACTATAGTTGAAGCTCTAAAATAAAAGGACGACAGATAATATGCGTATTGCAGGTGTTATACTTGTCTGGTTAATATTAATGGGAGGCATCTCTTCCTATATGACGTATCAGAGTTCCGGCAGAAAAGCAGCCGGGCTGACTACTGAAGAAGTGGTGGAAAAAACAGCCTGCACTTTTGAAATAACATCAACATTTACTGCAGAAAAAGATCCTTTCGCGCTTGATGCAACAGATGATAGTGCAAATGATGCGTTTATACTCAGGCTTGGAAACAGAGTGGTTCTTCGGACGACTGAACGTATCCGGGCAGGAATTCCATTCCGGACTGAAATTATTGAAGACGTGAACAAAGGGCGAAACGAATTATACTTTGAAGCCAGTCCCCCTGTTGCTGATTATATACAGCATAATGCACTGAGAGTTAAAGTTTATAAGGGTGACAGGACGATTGCAGAGCAGACGTTTTGGGGGGAGCCCGGTGCAAAGATAGCGGGAACAATCGGTTTCGAACTGAATGATGCTGAAGACGAGGACCAACATGCCCACTAAAGTTATGAATGATAAAGAATCAGCCGTTATTGATGTTAAGAATTTAACGGTTAGTTACGGGCCGAAACCTGCACTTCTGGATGTGTCATTCGGGATTGACAAGGGGCTTTTGGTTGGTGTGATTGGCCCGAACGGGGCCGGGAAATCGACACTGATAAAAGCGATATTAGGCTTTGTAAAAAAAGATATGGGATCTGTATCCATTATGGGGAAACCAGCAGAAAAGGCAAAAGGGCTGGTTGCTTATGTTCCGCAACGTGGGGCTGTTGACTGGGATTTTCCAACAAGAGTTCAGGACGTTGCTTTGATGGGACGATACGGGCATATCCCATGGTATAAAAATCCCTCGAAAAGGGACTATGAAATTGTGGATGAAGCCCTTGAGATGGTCAGGATGTCCGATTTTAAAAACCGTCAGATCGGCCAGCTTTCCGGCGGACAGCAACAGCGGGTCTTTATGGCCCGTGCGCTGGCTCAGGGGGCAGATATTCTGCTTTTGGATGAACCCTTTGCCGGTGTAGATGCGGCAACAGAAAGAGCTATTCTGGATGTGCTTGAACGGGCGAAAGAGGCAGGCCGAACCCTTGTTGTTGTTCACCATGATCTGGCCACAGCCAGTGAATATTTTGACAAACTGCTCCTGATCAAACAAAGGGTATATGCCTATGGGGCAGCGGATGCAGTCCTTCAGGAAGAATTGTTAAGTGAAGTGTATGAGGGCAGGTTGAAAGTGTTTGCAACTCTGAAAAGAGAGAGGGGAAAATAAGCGTGGAGCTGTTCATTCAATTATTTATAGCACCGTTACAGGAGACCTATTTTCAGAAAGCATTACTTGGTGGCTGTCTGGTTGCAGGTGTTTCCGGTATTATCGGGTGTCTGGTTGTTTTAAGGCAGATGGCTTTTTTAGGTGATGCTCTGTCTCATGCAATGATCGCCGGTGTAGCCGGTGGATACCTCTTTATGAAACTTATTTTTGGTATTGAAGCACATGCACCGGCGATGCTTATAGGGTCCCTTATTGCTGCAGTATTAACGGTTGCTCTTATCGGTTTTGTTTCAAGAGTTTCAAGAATCAGGGAAGACACTGCAATCGGTATTATGTATACGGGGGTTTTTGCCGGTGGTGTTGTGCTTGTTTCAATTTTCAGAAATTATATACACATAGATCTGATGCATTTTATCATGGGGGATGTTCTGGGTATAGCTGACGTCGATCTTTGGATGTCCGGTATAACTGCCGCAATCGTGATCTCTGTTGTCCTTCTTTTTTTCAGGCATTTTCAGATTACGAGCTTCGATCCGGTGATGGCTGCATCTATCGGGCTGCCGGTGTTGCTGATTGAGTATGCTTTAACAGTCTGCGTATCACTTGTTGTGGTAACAGCTGTAAGTATGGTTGGGGTGATCCTGGTTGTTGGTCTGCTGATCACACCCGCAGCGACTGCTTACCTTTTGTCCGACAGGCTTGATCGAATGATGTTGCTGGCAGCCGTTTTTGGCATAACAAGTGTTGCCGGGGGACTCTATCTGAGTGTATGGGTTGACTCTGCAGGCGGCGGAGCCATAATGCTCTTTTGTACATTTCAATTTCTGGTTGTTATGATTCTCGCGCCAAAATACGGGCTGTTTGCCCGATGGCAGAACCAGAGAAAAATGTTGCCGCAGCAGCTTGTTGAAGATATCCTGTGTTCTGTTCTGCGAGAGGGTGGGGTTACTGATATTTCAACAATAAAACCATGGGTCAAGCCATCTGATAAAATTGTAAAAGTATTGAAAAATCTCTCGGGTGGCGGCTTTCTTGAGCTTTCGGGGCAGACCGTTAAGCTGACAGATACCGGGGAGAAAGAGGCAAACCGCATTATACGGGCGCACCGTTTGTGGGAAGCCTATCTCGATCACGTGGGCGAAGAAAAGGGTCTGCACGAAAAGGCTCATGAACTGGAACATATACATGATCACTCAGCAGTTGATTATCTTGATGACCTGCTGGGGCACCCGGTCGTTGATCCTCATGGTGCGGAAATTCCTGCCAAAGACCACAGTGAAAATGACTGTGTGCCGTTAAGTCTGCTTAGAGATGGAAGTGCCGGAAGGATTGAAGTTCTCCCTAGTGGGGGTAGTACTCTTAAAATCGGAGAACGGATTAAAGTCAGGAACAGAGAAAATGATGGTGAGGCATGGGTGGTTGAGGCCGAGGATGGAACGCTCATCACATGTGATCACAAGACTGCTGACGGACTTTGTATCAGGCTGGTATAGATTTGGTAACTCTGTATAGTTAAAGCCTGCCCTGCTTTTAAACAGAGCAGGCCCGATATTCTACAGCCTGGTTTGGTTTATGCTTTCCAGTGACCATGAAGATTGCAGTACTCACGAACAATATAGTCTTCATCAGCTATGCAGAATTCAGCTTCCGGAGCATCTCCCGGTTTCAGGTGGGTTCGAAGAACCTTATCGCCGGCAATGACCTCAATCCACTGAATATAATGGTCATCTGCCATTGGGTGGGCAACTTCACCGACCTTAACCTTTATGCCTGTTGCTGTTTTTTCTACAACAGGAACATGCTTTTCAACGGCTGCGTCAACTGTATTTTCTTCAAGAAGAGCCATGTTTGAACCACAGCATTTTAATTTTGTTCCTCCGATAATAACTTCAACAATCTGACCGCATAGTTCACATTTATAAATCTGATTTCTTTTATTCATTATTTCTCCTGTCTGTGTTTCTGCTATTCTTATGATAATTAATTCAATAAAATTAATGATTTAGACTATGGAAAGTCATTGTCAATAAGGTGTCAGGTTTCAGGTATCAGATGTCAGCCAATGAATTCGCTTTCGCTTTGCCTGATACCTTTATGCATTACCAGTTTTCACCAAGTAGCTCAAAATGTGCCTGCGGGTGAGCGCATGCCGGGCATGACTCAGGTGCTTCTGCGCCGTCATGTGTATAACCACAATTTCTGCAACGCCATGTTGCTGACGCTTCTTTTTTAAAGACTGAGCCTTTCTCAATATTGGCTGCAAGGTCACGATATCTTTTTTCATGCTGTTTTTCAGCTACAGAGATTGCATCAAAAACAAAGGCGACTGCTTCAAAACCCTCTTCACGTGCTACTTTGGCAAACGACGGATAAAGCTCAGTATGCTCATGATTTTCACCATCAGCTGCTGCTTTAAGGTTATCAACTGTGTCACCAATGATGCCGGCAGGGAATGCTGCTGTAATTTCAAGGTCACCACCTTCAAGAAATTTGAAAAAACGCTTTGCATGTTCTTTTTCCTGATTTGCAGTCTCTTCGAAAATATCAGCTATCTGAACATACCCTTCTTTCCGGGCTTTACCTGCAAAGTAAGTGTATCTGTTTCGCGCCTGAGATTCACCTGCAAATGCTTTTAACAAATTCTTTTCTGTTTCAGTACCTTTTAGGCTTTTCATAATTCTCTCCGTATATTTGTTGGTGATTAATAACAATCTGCTGTTTTAGTATGAACTTTATTGTGCTCATTATTTTGAAAAAGTCAATGGTTGAGAAATGTGGGAATTCCTGTTTTATTATTTGGAATATAGTAGCATTGTATATGCAAAAGTCAATTAAAATAAACTCTTAAACTCTTTTTTCTGAGGCGTTCCGTTGGCGATAGGTCGTATCTGTTCAATGTGATTTCATATATATTTTTAAACCATTAATCGCATATACAGAAATTAATGGCTGACTGGCAATATTGAATTTTATTCAGAAATCTGGTACCAGAATTAAAGTCTTCCAGAAGACCCGGAGTGCATATACTAAAAAGACAACGTTCGATTAACTCAATGTAAGTTTGCCAAAACAGGAGTGTTTTATGGAGACTGTAAATAGGGTTTTTGAGAATACATATAGAGATTATCTTTCACAAATCGGCAGTATTGATCTTTCAGAGGTAGCCCTAACTGTAGACATTGGTTTTGATGACAATGGATTGATGATACCGCTGATGGGCGACATATATACTGTCTCAGGGCATGGTATCAGTGGCCCAAACGGCAGGCAACCGAGCTTTGATGTTTGTGTAATTCTTGCCCGGTATGTATTAATGGCCATTGAAAAGAAGGAAGAGGCGGGAGACTGGACAGCGTTTCGGGATCTGAAGAATGCGGGACCTCTTGAGGCTTATTTCCGAAATGATGTTGAAACAGCACTTATCAGCAGCTTTACAGGGAGGCTCTCCTTATTTAAGGATGCTGTTGACAGCCTGAAAGGGATCAGTCCGTCGATGGCGTTAAATTATGATCTTGCAGCAGAAGTTACTCTTTTACCGGGGCTGCCTGTGATCATAACCTTTAATGAAGCGGATGACGAATTTCCGGCATCCTGTTCAGTTCTGTTTGCGGATAATGCGGAAAGCTGGCTGGATGCTGAGAGTCTTGCAATTCTTGCCCGGTTGTTGTCTGTTAAATTAAAAAAGCTGGCAGGATTGTAAATCAGGAGACGATTGTGAATAAACAGATTATGGACAGGGCAATAGAGCAGGTGAAGGCACTTTTTATCGTTACAGGAGAAGTCTGTGCGCTTTGCCATAAAAATAAATCAGAGGTAGATGCGTCAACGACAATAGAGATTATCGGTATGGAAACACCTATCGGAGTATCAGTCTGCAGAAGTTGTTTTGATAATATTCAGATTGCTGTAGGTGAGATATCTCAGGAATATTAGCCTTAACGTACATCAGGGTTGGATAATTAAGTAACATCTTCGTAAAAAGGAAACTATATGAATAAGATAATAATTACCGGCGGTGTTGCAGGTGGCGCCACAGCTGCCGCAAGAGCAAGACGGCTTGATGAAAATGCCGAAGTAATACTTGTGGAAAGGGGGGAATATATCTCTTTTGCAAATTGCGGCCTGCCTTATTATATTGGCGGTTCTATTAAAAACAGAGAGGACCTTCTTGTAACCACAAAAGAAGATTTTTCACTCAGATATAATATCGATATCAGGAATTTCAGCGAGGTTATCTCAATTAACCGGGAAGAGAAAACCGTTAAAATTCTGGATGTACAAACGGGAAAGAAATATGATGAATCCTATGATAAGCTGATTTTGTCTCCGGGTGCAGAGCCGATCCGGCCACCTGTTCCGGGAATTGAACTTGACAATATTTTTACGCTTAGAAATATACCGGATACTGATAATATTAAAGCCTTTGTTGATAATCGTAATCCGGAAGCGGTTGTGGTTGTGGGTGGCGGATTTATCGGTCTTGAGATGGCTGAAAATCTTGCCCACAGAGGTATTAAAGTGACGGTGATTGAACTTGCTGATCAGGTTATGACCACACTTGACGCTGATATGGCATCCATGATTCATGCGTATCTTATTGAAAAGGGCGTTGACCTTGAGCTTGGTAATGGTGTCACAGAATTTATAAAAGAAGGGGGTCGGTTAAGTGTTAAGACCACTTCGGGAAAGGCTGTGATTTGTGATTTTGTCATCATGTCAGCTGGGATTAAACCTGAAAATGGCCTTGCTGTTAAAGCCGGTCTTGAAACAGGCGTAAGGGGCGGGATTATTGTTAATGATCTGATGCAAACCTCGGTTCCTGATATCTTTGCCGTGGGTGATACTGTTGAAACAACAGATTTTATTTCGGGTGAATCTGTTATGCTGCCCCTTGCAGGCCCAGCCAACAAACAGGGGCGTATAGCTGCTGATAATGCGTCAGGTAGAAAGTCTTCTTATAAGGGCACGATTGGCACAGCAGTGGCAAAAGTCTTTGATATGACTGTGGCATCAACAGGACATTCAGAAAAATCATTAAGCAGGCTGAATATTCCCTATGTGAAAAGTTATACTTCATCAGGCTCCCATGCCTCTTATTATCCCGGCTCAGAAAGCATGAACATCAAATTGCTGTTTTCGAAAGATAAAGGGGATGTTCTTGGTGCTCAGATTATTGGCGGCAAGGGTGTCGATAAAAGGATAGATGTGATTGCAACGGCAATTAAGGGCAAACTTACGGTGTTTGATCTTGAAGAACTTGAACTCGCTTATGCCCCGCCTTATTCATCAGCAAAAGACCCGGTTAATATTGCCGGTTTTGTTGCGGGTAATATTTTAAAGGGTGATGTGGAAATGGTCTATCCCGAGGATATTCCGGGACTTGATCCGGCTAAAAATGTAATTCTGGATTTACGAACCCCGGGGGAGCTTAAGCTTTCCGGAAAGATTGAGGGCTCTGTAAATATTCCTGTAGATGATTTAAGAGGCCGGCTGAATGAGCTTGATAAAAACAAGACATATATTCTTTATTGCGCCATTGGGTTACGGGGATATATTGCGTGGCGTATTTTAAGTCAGAAAGGTTTTGATTCAAAAAACCTTAGTGGTGGGTTTCTTGTGTATCAGTTTTCATGATTGAAATAAAACTGAGGGCAGGCATGCTGCCTGCCCTCTATTCGTTAACGTTCCGTTTTCTTTTTGTTTTTTATGAACACAGCTACGTCCTTCCACCGCTCCTTTTCTATCCGGTCAGCACTTTTTGTCTGACGCTCATTGAGATAATCGAGTTCACGTTTCATTTTGATATAGCTGTTGAATCTGCCTTGATCAATCGTTCCTTTGTCTACTGCATGGGTCACAGCGCAGCCGGGCTCATGCATATGGGAACAGTCAGAAAACCTGCATTCCTCTGAAAGCTTTTTGATATCAGGGAATGATGACTCAATACCATCATCGTTGTCCCAGAAGGCGATTTCTCTGATTCCCGGATTATCAATAATCATGCCCCCGTCAGGCAGTATAAAAAGGTCCCTTGATGTTGTTGTATGAACCCCTTTCCCAACACGCTCACTGACATCTTTCACCTCTCTAAGCTGTTTGCCTGCCAGATGATTTAAAAGGGTTGATTTCCCAACGCCGGATGATCCGATCATGGCAACAGTCCTGCCGGGTTGAAGATGTACTTTCAGTTTATCGAGGCCAGTCTGTTCAATCGACGAAACAAGATATACCGGAATCCCAAAAGCGATAGACTCCGTTGTTTCAACAAAGTCTTCAGGTGTTTCATGCAGATCACTTTTTGTCAGAACAATAACAGGGCTCGCACCGCTATTGTATACCAGTGTAAGATATCTTTCAATTCGTCTGAGATTGAAATCACGGTCAAGGCCGCAGACGATAAAAACTATATCGATATTTGCTGCAATAACCTGCTCTTTAACAGCGCCGTCGCTATTTGTGCCTTTTGTGCCGGAAGCGCCACGCGACAGGGAGTTTTGCCTGTTCAAAACGCTTATTATAAGTGTATCTTTTAATAGAACCCAGTCTCCGGTTACCGGAAAAAGGCCGCTGCTTTGTGCTTCATGGAACATGCTTCCTGAGAGTGTTACAAGGGTTTCTTTTTGTCCGTCGGAGATAATAAATGCATTTTTTCTTACCCCGGTAACCCTTGCCGGTTTCAGGTTATTGTTCTTTATGGCTTCGGGCTGTAGTATGAAAAAATCATTCCATCCAAGTGTTTCAAGTGTCATTGTATTTTTTACCTCAGTTTTTCGTCGTAGCACGACGAATCATAAGTATAGTGTTATTTTTAATAATAGTAACAGATTAATAAACGTGAGGTTAAGATACAGGTGTAGTATGGAAGCAGAACGCTGGTCTGTCTGAATGGAAAACGTCAGATTGAGGACGCTTTTCCTGTCTTATTTACTTAAATAATGCAGCGTCTGTGTATCTTAACCGATATCACAATTGCCACATTCTCAACTAATTTTTTAAACATAAAACCCTTCTTTAAATGTTTTGAACTCCTTTTTATATAAAAGAATATTGATGCTGTGTCAATATTATATGGTACTGCATTCAGGGTAAACGCATGTAAAGTTGGAATACATTTTGATTCGCTATAATTTCAAGAGCATACTCATAGTATAAATTTATCTGCGTTTACCCAAAGTTTCC
>JQIA01001025.1_pt1 | contig 14903 bp, 13 predicted proteins | sample 811431 | NCBI WGS metagenome assembly JQIA01 (sample SAMN02998118, study PRJNA258478) | marine sediment metagenome | biome: marine; feature: seafloor; material: sediment; isolation source: oil-polluted sediment collected from 3 locations (0.5 km, 0.7 km and 0.9 km)... | place: USA: Gulf of Mexico ... | reverse complement strand
GGAAGATAAACTGCTGGCAAAACTGGGAATAGAAAAAAGATGATCGTATTGCCAGGTTGTTACGGTATGATTTGATTTTAATGAATGCGGCCCTCAGGGGCCGCATATTTAGATTATTTGAATTTTTGTTTTTACTGAGATTCCGGAAAATTGAGCCTGTGTATAAAGGTATTTTGAAAATCCTTATTGGCTGCAAGATCCACTACAGTGATTTTACGGGAAGTCTTTTCAGCATCTTTTTGATATTTGTCGTCGCAAAGGGTTAGGACAGCCCCTGCACCAGCTGCATTGCCTGCTATTTCGATTTGTTCCGGGGCGATTAAGGGCAGCATGCCAAGGGTAATCATATCATTTTTATTCATATGGGAGCCAAATGCACCTGCAATAATGATTTTTTCCGGTTTTTCAAGTTTTGCTTCTTTTAACAAATATTCAATTCCTGTGATAAGTGCTGCTTTTCCAAGCTGAATTGCCCGGATATCCTTTTGACTTATTCCAATATCCTGTCCGTTCGCAGACAGTTCGCCGGGTACCAGAACATAAGTGGAAAGACCTTTTGAATCTTTGAGTACGTTTTCTATGGTATCTTTCTGATTAAATCGTCCTCCGGGTTCGATAATACCCCGTCTGTAAAATTCAGCAATTGCACTTATCACCCCTGAACCGCATATTCCCTGTGCTTTTTCATTGGCAGAACCATTTTTTTTAATGATGGAACAAGCGGGTAAGTTTTTATGGCTGCTGATTTTAACATTGTCAATGGCTCCTGGAATTGCCTGCATGCCGCACGAGAGCGTTGCACCTTCAAAAGCCGGGCCTGTTGCACATGATGTAGCTATTAGTTTGTCGCGTCCTTTTAAAATCAGTTCTCCATTGGTTCCAAGATCTACAAGAAGGGTTCCAATGGGCTGATTCTCAAGATTTACAGCAAGGGCAGCTGCAAGAATATCGCCGCCAATGAAGCCTGAAATTTGTGGCAGTGTTTTAACCGGAATGCTTTGCATGGAAAAATTCAGGGTATGTGACGGTGTTTTTCTTGATTCAAAAAAAACAGGCTGGTAAGGGTGTTCGCCAATCGGGCCGGGATCAATACCAATTAAAATGTGGATCATGGTTGGATTTCCCACCACCACCATCTTTGATACTGTGTTTTTTGATAGACTGCATAAAACAAGCATCGTTTTAATTCCACTGTCGATGGCTTTGACAGTAAGGTTTTGAAGGCGTTCCAATGTTTCAGGGCTTAGGGAGATAGCTCCAATTCGACTCATTACATCATCCCCATAGTGAGCCTGCGGATTTTTAATTGAAACCGATGTGATGATTTTTCGATTTGAGATATCGCAAAGATAAACTGCAATGGTTGTAGTTCCAAGATCCACAGCTATTCCAAATTCTTGTTTATTTGTAGTGTTTATCACATTAAAGGAGTCCGGAAGTATTACCGGCGGCTTGTGGATGATATTGGGGGACAGCATGGAGGCTTCAGGGATTTCAACAGAAATATCCTGGTCCGGGATAAGCATGCATGCCTCTTTTATCTCCTCATGGCTTTCACCGTGGGAAATTTTAACTTTGCATTTTCCGCATACACCTTTTCCTCCGCAATCGGATCTTAAAAAAATATTGTTATCCACAAGGACTTCCATGAGGCAGCGTTTTGAGTCTGTTTCAATGATGCGTCCATGGGGGAGCAGGCGTATTATTTTCCTGGTTTGTGACATTTTTATTTCCAAATACTGTGATTATATTTGTTTCATCTGGCAATGCTCACTTCCGGAGCAGACGTCACATGTTGAGCCCACTCTGTTTTTTTTATATTCCGGCCCGATTGCAATGAGGCATGATATGCTCTTGAACGGGATTAAAATCGCGTCATCCCTTATTTCAACATCAATTTCATTTAAAGGAAGAGCTGAGCACAAAGAATGCTGGTCTGTAAGTTCCCATCCATGAACAGAGCCCGGGCTTAGAAAGGAGCCAACCCCCCAACCCGATTCACGAGCTTTATTTTCTGCTGTTTTATTGATGAACACCCTGGTTTTTTCCAGCGAAAGCAGGCCGATGATGTCGTAGATGTAAGATTCCAGGCAGTGCCCTTTTGCGGAGGCTTTAGCAGATTCCTTCTCAAGTTTGCTTCCAATAGTATATACTGAAAACAGAGCACTTTTTGCCCCTTTAAGAAATCGGGAGGAAAAACCCGGATCAAGGATTATTGAATTGTTGTTATGATCGGTAAAACTTACTTTTTCACGGTTTATCTCATTTATAGCAAGCCACCTGGCAACTGCTTTGGGGCGTATTATGTTTTCGGTTTTTTTCAGACAAAGTTCTGCCGTTTCAATTATTTTTCTGCTGGTGTTTTTACTGCGTATCCCGTTAAGGAGCTCATCTAAGGATAGGTGTATATCAATATCTTTGAAAACGATGGCCTTGTTTTTTGTTTCTGTTACTATCATCATAAACTATTGGTAATAATGTTAAACTAACGATTTATATCTGCCGCCTGACTGCTAAAACCTAACACCCGTCATTATTTTTAATCGCCCTGAGCAGAAGGGGGTAATAGTTATCCATGCATTCTATCAGGCTATACTCCTGGTTCAACAAGGCCCATGGCAGGGATAAAAAATATATCGGGCCAAAGTATATTGCAAGGAAGAACTCTGCTGTAATATTATTATTGAAATCACCATTGTCTCTACCCTCTGACAAAATTTTCTGCAATCTTTTGTCATGCTTTTTCTTGTAATCATACTCAGGTGACTGGTAGAATTTTGGATTGGTGGCCAGATCTTTAATATAGACTTTAGACCATGCCCGGTTGTCCTGGAGCCAGGATAAGAAATGATAGACAGCCAGTTTGAGTTTTGTTTCAGATTTTTTTGGTGAAAAGACTTCATCATATGTATCAAGAAAATTTTTCATTCTTTTGTTAAAAATATGAAAAAGAAGCTCATCTTTACCTTTAAAGTAATCGTAAATAGTGCCGTCTGCCACTTTGGCGGTTTTTGCTATTTCGGCAATAGTTGTTTCAGATGACTTTTTTTGAGAAAATAGTTTTTCTCCGGCAAGTAGAATTCTCTCCTTTTTATTTTTAATTGAATGGATATCTATTTCAGAACTGCCATTATTACTATTTCTGATTGCTGTTGTGATTAATCCGGCCAGTTCGTCAAAGAAATCGAGGGGCTCGAATGAAGCCCCGGACATTATCCGTGAAGTAAAAAGGTATGCGACAGAGCCAGACAAAAAAACAGTGAACATCTTATTGTCGATGTTTTTAATAAAATGGCCGCTCTTCTTACCCTCGTCAAGGAAGACGTGTAGTATGTGGGTAACGGTTTTTATTTTGCCATAAGCTTCGGATTTATAGAATTGCGGGGTCGGCACAATGTCTGCCAATAACACCTTTATTAACGCCTTATGCTGACCACTCCATTGTAACAACTGCCAGATATATTTTCGTATTTTTTCTTCCGGGTTCTTTATACCCCTTAGCTGTTCATCACAGCTTTTTACAAAATCATCAACATATAGCTCCGGAATGCTATGCAGGATTTCCAGTTTGTTTTTAAAATGATTATAGATAGTAGCTTCACCAACCCCTGCTTTTTTGGCAAGGTCGGAGATAGTTGAGTTTTTGAATCCCTTTTGTGAAAAAACTGATATAGCAGCTTCTATTACTGAAGTTTTCTTATTTGATGGCCCTTCTGACATAGCTTCCCTCATAAATCTTATAATAAATGAATTGCACTATAATTCATTTATTATAATTCGAATTTATAAAATACTAATATCTAATAATTTAATAAACATTTTAAATAGTTAGGTAGTTAAAAATTCTACCTTTGATATATAACCAATATATAAATCAAAACTAATTTTTTATTTATACGATAATATTAGCTTTAAGTAAAATGGTATTTCGGATGTATTTGGATTGGTTGCCTAATTTTTTTTTCATTGGAAATGAAAATTACCCGCATAGTATTATAGTTTAAGGATTGTGCGATATGTGCGTGAAATGCTGAAGGTTGTCTTTTGGTGTTTATAGTGAACCCTCTGTAGGGTTAATTCTAAATGAACGACTCTATAAATTATGTTGACAAGCGTTACTAAATCTCTTAATTAATAATGTAAATACATAATGTAAACATCGTTTTTTAAAAATGTTTGTAAAGAACATTAGACAGATCATGAAAAAGGAGGTCGCGACATGTTGGAAAATTTATCTGCCGGGTTTATAGAGCTGAATAGAGATGGCGTTCTAAGTACAATCCAGGCAAGAATTGATCAGGATGATGATGTTGTGAAGATTCTTGGTGATGCTCGTAATGGGATGACTGCAGTTGGTGATAAATTTCAGGAAGGTACGATTTTTCTTGCCGAAATGATGCTTGCCGCTGAAATTTTCAGGGAAGCTGTTGTTTTGCTTAAACCCGGTCTTGAAAAAGCAAAGCCTGCGAAGCCGATCGGTAGTTTTGTGATTGCGACGCCAAAAGGCGATATTCATGATCTTGGGAAAAATATATTCGTAACCCTCCTTGAAGGCCAGGGCTTTGAAGTACACGATTTGGGTGTGGATGTTGAGGCAGCTGTATTTGTTGAAAAGGTTAAAGAGGTTAAGCCTGATTTTGCCGGTTTTTCAGCACTTATCACCACTGCTTTTGCAAGTATGAAAAAAATCACAGATATTATGGAAGAAGAAAATTTGAGAGATTCCATTAAGCTTTTGGTGGGCGGGGGGGTTACAAACTCTATTCTAAAAGATCATATTGGAGCGGATTTTCAAACTATTGATGCTATGGAAGGTGTTGCTTATTGCCTTAAGGTAATGGAAGAAAAAAGAAATAATAGGTAAATTCAATATGAAATTATTAATAATTGCAGGCTTTCTTGGTTCTGGCAAAACCACACTTCTACTTAAAATTGCACGAAAAATGAGTGTGGATTCTGTTAAAGTTGCGATCATTGAAAATGAAATGGGCGAAATAGGCGTTGACGGGCAATATCTTAGTCTGGAGGGACTAAATGTAAAGGAGCTTTTCGGTGGTTGTATATGCTGCACGCTATCATCGGGACTTATCGAGACCCTGGAAAAGCTTGAACTCAGTTATCAGCCGGATATTGTAATAATGGAAGCAACAGGTGCGGCAAGGCCCGGTGATGTTGTTTCCAATTTAAAAGAGTATAAATCCGGTGTGAATGGCATTCAGGTTGTTACCCTTGTTGACGCAAATCGATACGGTATGCTTGTTGAAATGATGAAGCCTCTTCTATTCGCCCAGATAGAGGCCGCTGATATGCTGGTTATAAATAAAACTGATCTTGTGAATCAGAATATTGCTGACCGAATATCAATTGAGATTAGTAGTTTGAATCCAGGAGCCGGTATTATTAACACTTCGCTGGAGCAGGATTTGGATTTTAGCGGAATCATGGGTGGTTTAAAATGATTATTGATAATTATAAATCCTTGCCTACTGCATATTCTTATAGAACAAAACTTGAATTCTCAGTTAAAATTTCAGGAGAAGAGCTTCAGGAGAAAATAAGAAAATTCCTTTCCGAATTGACAGCCGATCTGAAAGAAAATGGATGCAAGCTGATCGGGCATGTAAAAGGAATTATTGATGCGGGAAATATTGGGTATTTAATGTTTAGTGTCACATCTTTTAATGAAGAATTACGATTTAAGGGGAATCTTGCAGGTAACAGTAATAACATTGAATTAACATTAAACATTATAGTTTATGGGATTGAGAAAGGGGCGGTTGAGCTGGTTTGTCTCAGGAGTTTTAGAAAAAATTTTAAATAATGGAGGTTGGTAATATGAAAAGTGAAACAATGACTTCAATTGAACGGGTTGAGTGTGCAATGAATCTTGAAAAACCCGATAGAGTACCAATCTGGCCGGATGTTACCACGGCAGCAGCAGCATCTCTTCTCGATGCAAAAATATGGGAAATTGCTCATCAGGGTTTTGATGCACAGCAGGATCTTGAATTAAAATTTTTTGATGAATATGGCGGATGGGATGCTGTAAACCCTGCTCTTACAGATGAGGTGTTCACTTTAGGTGGGAACAGGGTTATTAAACCCACCGAAGATTCACCTGAGATTCAGTTTATTGAGGGGGAATATACCAAATACGAAGATTATGAAATTATTGCAGAGATTGGCTGGTTTAATTTCGTAAGAGAGCATCTTATCTTCAGGGTTTCCGATATAAAAACAAGCGAAGAGTATGATAAGCTGTATGAAGAGGTCATAAACGGCACATTAAGAGGTATTGCAGAATATCAGAAAAGAGACGTTTTTGTTCTCTATCCTCAACCAAACAACCATCCTTTTTTTACATTATCCCTTGCCCGCTCAATGTTGAAATTTACCGAAGACCTGTATTATCGACCTGAAATGGTTGAAAGGGCGCTTAAGAAGATGACAGAAGAGTTTATTGAGTTCGGTATCTCCCTGTGTGAGGGGGCAAATATGAAAACTACGAAAATGGTTGAGGAGAGAGCCGGTGGGTCTGTTTATCCTCTAAATGTTTTTGAGCGTTTCTGGTGGCCTCATACTGAAAAAATTGTAGATGCTTTTCATTCAAAGGGAATAATGCTTACCTGTCATCTTGATACTTGCTGGGATAAAAATCTTCCTTATTTCAAGAAGCTACCCAGAAAATCCATTATGATAGAACTTGATGGGACAACAGATATTTTTGCTGCAAAGGATTTACTTAGAGATCACATCTGTATCGCAAGTGATATACATCCTGCATTGATGTCTCTTGGGACAGCAGATGAAGTCTCTGCATACTGTAAAAAGGTTATTGACGAAATTGGTGGAGACGGCGGGCATATCCTTTCAACAGCTTGTGGCTTGCCTCCTGCTGCAAAAAAAGAGAATTTTATTGCAATGCTTGAAACAGGCAGGACTTATGAATTATCAAAGTAAGGATTAAGCATGAGAATTATTGGCGAAAAGATTAATGGAACATTGAAGCATGTAAAAATGGCAGTTGAAAAAAAGGATGCATTGTTTATTCAGAAACTTGCAAAAAGTCAGGAAGAAGCAGGCGCATTCTGGCTGGATGTAAATGCCGGAACACTTCCTGAAAGCGAGCCGGAAGACCTGGCATGGCTTGTACGTGTTGTGCAGGAGGTTTCTGATCTTCCTCTCAGTCTTGACAGTACGAATGCAGAGGCTCTTAAGGTGGCAATCAAAGAGGCAGTCAGGACACCGCTTATCAACTCAATAAGCGGGGAACAGGATCGAATCGAAGGGGTTTTGCCTATTGTTCGTGACCATAATTGTGAAGTTATCGTGCTTGCAATGGATGGGGATGGAATACCGGAAAGCGTGGAAGATCGTTACAGGGTAATTGAAAATATTATTAAACAAACTCGAAAATCAGGTGTGTCTGATGATAAGCTTTATATAGACCCACTTGTGACAGCGATTTCAACTATAAATGACAGCGGCCTTATTGCCTTTGAAACCATGCGGAAATTACGCAGGGAGTTTAGTGATATTCATTTTACCATGGGACTTAGTAATATCTCCTTTGGGTTGCCGGAAAGATCAGTTGTAAACAAGACATTTCTGGCTCTTTCGATGGCGGCAGGGCTTGATTCAGCCATTATGGACCCACTTGATATGGGGTTGATGGAGACGCTGATTACTACAGAACTGATTCTTGGCAGGGATGACTACTGTCAGAAATATGTCAAGTCGTTCAGAGCAGGGTTGATAGGGCGGGCGAGAATGTAGCTGACTTCAATATTGTGATATGGAGTTCATGGAAAATGGAAAATAATAGAATAAAGTATGTTACATTTGTTTTAGTATGTCTTGTTTTGTGGGATATCACCTTGACAATTATCGGGTATTCCTTTCCGGATTTCTGGTTTTCCATATTTCATGGGGCTGACTATATCGATCCACAAGGGTATTTGCCACGGGCTGCCGGAAACTGGTTAATGTTTGCTGTCTTGCAGTTTATTGCTTTAATCAAATGGCGACAACAACCTGTGTGGCTGGCAATGGTTGCCGCAGTGCGATTAAGTGATGCATTAACTGATTGGAGCTGTCTGTATTTTAGTGAAACTGTAACTATGATGGGGAAACCCGGATTATTTGCTTCCGGTGTAATAAATCTAATGTTGGGTTGGTTCTTTTATTGGGCCTGGGCAAAATCAGAAGGTAAAAAATTTTCAATTCTGTAATAGGGCATATTTTCATTCCCTATGTTTCAAATTTCAGGATAACCGGTAAAATCTCTGATTTCTTCATAAAAAGATTTTAATGATTTATACATTTTCTGATAAATCCGGTCGTATATTTTTTTATAAAATTCGACGTTTTTTCTATCCGTTTTAGATTAAATTTAATATTGTTATCTTTATTTTTTCATCAATTTTACTCCTGTAATACCCTCAGACAATAATGAAAAAGGATTTTAGAATATATAACGCTCTTTGTAGATTGTTTTCAACATCGTTAAAGTTTGTCTTAGATCGATGAACACGGTGCAAGCTCCAGGATTAAGGGGTAAGCGATCGCAATAGCAGCTTTAATTATTAACGGTCCTTATCACATAGCTCTCCTCGTAAAATACTAATAAATGAATTGTGCTACATCACACTCTTAATAATTGGAAATGATGAATATTGGGTATTATAATGGGTAGTTATGTAGTATGGGCGTGGTTTGATAATAATTAATGTTCTGAATTTGTTAATTCGATAATTATTGCCTGTGGGCGGAAATTGTATTTCTGATGTATTAAAATGACTGTTGAAATGTTTTGTATTTAAATGGTGAATTTGTCTGTGTGTTGTTATGGGGTGTTGAATATACAGTCGTGTATGTAATGTGTTGATTCCCGTCTTTTGGTGGTTGCAGTATAAATGAGGTTGGAACTGATGATTTGAATTCTTAAATGTAGGTTGATTGTAATATAATAATAAAATGAATCGCATTATAATTTATGTTGACAAATATAAATATTTACCTTTATATATTAATAACAATATAAAAATTATTGCTATAAGCAATTGGAAAAATAACAGAAAAAAGAGACAGGTCGTTTTGAAAGATTTATCTGAAGGATTTGTTAGCCATAATAGAGCCTGTCATTCAAGTAAGGATTAAAACATGAAAATAATTGGCGAAAAGATTAACGGGACATTGAAGCTTGTAAAAAAAGCAGTTGAAGAAAAGGATGCCTCTTTTATTCGGGAACTTGCAAAAAGTCAGGAAAATGCAGGTGCATTCTGGCTTGATGTAAATGCCGGAACTCTTCCTGAAAATGAACCTGAAGACCTGGTATGGCTGGTTCGTGTTGTGCAGGAGGTTTCTGATCTTCCTCTCTGTCTTGACAGTGCAAATGCAGATGCCCTTAAGGCGGCAATTAAGGAGACGAATAAAGCTCCGCTTATCAATTCAATAAGCGGGGAACAGGATCGAATTGAAGGCGTTTTGCCCATTGTTCGTGATCATAACTGTGAAGTTATCGTGCTTGCCATGGATGGGGATGGAATACCGGAAAGCGTAGAAGACCGTTTTACAGTGGTTGAAAATATTATTAAGCAAACGCGAAAATCAGGTATACCCGATGAAAAACTGTATATTGATCCGCTTGTGACAGCGATTTCAACTATAAATGACAGCGGGCTTATTGCTTTTGAAACCATGCGGACATTACACAGGGAATTTAGTGATATCCATTTTACCATGGGGCTTAGCAATATTTCCTTTGGATTACCTGAAAGATCCGTGGTTAACAAAACATTTCTGGCCCTTTCAATGGCGGCCGGGCTTGATTCAGCCATCATGGACCCACTTGACAAGGGGTTGATGGAAACGCTGATTACTACAGAACTGCTTCTTGGCAGGGACGACTATTGTCAGAAATATGTCAAGTCGTTCAGGGCTGGGCTGATAGGGAAAAAGAAAATTTAGAAAATACAGATTCAGACAGGCTCGCAAAAGAGGGAACGTCGCATCAATTCGTAGTAAGTGGATGGAATTTTACGTTAAGACTTTCATACAAACAAAGGAATCCTGGAAATATGAAACAGCAGATAAGAACAACTGCAGAACTTGTTGCACACAACAGTTTAACCGATCCGGAAAAACCATTTTTGTTGTTTTACGATGAAGTTGTTACTTTTAAAGACCTTAACGAAAAAACAGATGCTTTTGCAAATTATCTTTCTGATAATGGTGTTGGGAAAGGCGATGTGGTTTCTTTTATGGTTGGAAATAACCCCGAATTTTTTTACAGTATGATAGGAGCGCAGAAGATTGGTGCAATCGCAGGCCCTATAAGTTGCTGGTTGCAGGCACCTGAAGTTGAGTTCCTGATTAATGCTTCAAAATCGAAAATTTTCATTGTAGACCATGAATATGCTGGCATTGTATCAAGCATTAAAGATAAAATCCCTCTGGTAAAAAAAATAATAATAAATTCATTATCCCCCATTGATACTGATATTGATCACGACTACCTGCCGCAAATTATAGTAGATCATTCAGGTGAATTTGTATCTGAAAATCCACCGGTTGAAACAGACAAGGCTGCCCTGATGTTTACATCCGGAACAACCGGAGAGCCAAAAGGCGTCCAGATGACCCACAGGAATATTATTAAAGCTTGTCTGGCAAAAATGAATAGTATTCCGATTCGCCGGGATGACCGTGCTCTTTGTGTTCTTCCCTTGTTTCATACCGGCGGGTTGTTCGATATGGTAATCCCATGTATGTACAATGGTTCAACCGTTGTGTTGCGCAGGAATTTTTCCGCAACAGAGTTTTGGGAAAGTGTTGAACAATATAAAGTAAGCGTATTTTTAGTAGTCCCTACCATTTTAAACATCCTTTTAAGGACTCCTCTGGCAGAAGAGGTTGACACCAGTTTACTTAGATTCGGCCTTTCAGGAGCCTCTCCTATTCCGCCCGAGCATCTTGAAGAGTGTGAAAAGAGGTTTGGATTTCCTGTTATTGAGGCATACGGTGCTACGGAAAACACAGGCGGAATTACTGTGAACAGGATTGATAAAAGAAAAACAGGCTCCATCGGGTTTGGACTTGAAGGCATTGATGTAAAAATTTTTGATAAAAAGGGTAACCAGGTTCCTGACGGTATCATTGGTGAGGTTGTAGTAAGAGGTGAAACTGTTATGAAAGGGTATCTCAATAATCCTGCTGAAACAAGTGAAACCATTAAAAACGGTTGGTTGTATACAGGTGACCTCGGATATGTTGATAATGAAGGCTTTTTTTTCATAGTTGATCGGAAAAAGGACATGATTATCCGTGGCGGTGTAAATGTATACCCAAAGGAACTTGAAAATATAATTGGTGCTCATCCAAAAATCGACAGGGTTGCTGTTATTCCTGAACCCCATGATAAATTTGGCCAGGTGGCAAAGGCCTGCATAGTTTTGAAAAGAGGTGAGGCCATGACTATTGGAGAAATCAGGGGGTTTTGTTTTGATAAAATGGCAGTCTACAAAAACCCTGAAATTATCCTGTTCAGGGAAAGTCTTCCAACCAGCGTTTTAGGCAAGGTTATAAAGAAAGACCTGATTATAGAACTGGAAGAAGAAAAAACTACTGAACCTGTTCCGGTGGGGCACTTTTTTGAAGGCATGCCTGAAAGATTCATTCCTGAAAAGTCAGAAGGTGTGGATGCATCGGTTAGTTATAACATCACAGGTAAAGGTGGCGGCAAATGGACAATTCACATTAAAGAAAACAAAATGGTTCTGACTGAGGAAATACTGGCTGATCCAACAGTTTATATCGTTGCGAAGGATGCTGATTATCATGATATTGCTACAGGTAAAATCGACGGTATAACGGCAGTGATGACCGGGAAACTTAAGATTGAAGGTGATGTAAACTTTGTAGTTCGGTTAAGAGAGATGATGAAACCGCTTTCATAAAGTAAATATTACATTAATTCAATGTAGCAGGTAATAACATTTAAATATAAGGAGAACGGTCATATGGGTAGTGAAATGACATCAAGGGAAAGGGTCTATGCAACTTTAAATCATGAAGAACCTGATCGTGTACCAATTGATTTCGGAGGAAACTACAACACCTGTGTAAGTGCGATCGCCTATAACAGGCTGAAAAAACATTTAGGGATTGACACTCCGACTTATGGTCGTTCGGTGATTACCATGATAGCATCACCGGATCTTGATGAAGGCCTTGAAATAATGAAGATGATGGGGGGAGATATTCTGGAGTTCCCGTCAAACATGTGGGGCGACTGGAAAGACGGTTTGCCTTACGGTGTACTTGATGAAACCATGGAATTTACCCTGAAAGACGGATCCAAATGTATTTTTCCGTCAAGGCCGGAACCTTTGCTCAGAGCAAGCGGCGATTGGGAAATTGAACAAAATGGAATAACAACCTTTCGTATGCCCGGTGGTGGTTATTATTTTGACAGGATTCATAATCCTATGGCTGAAATTAAAACCATTAAACAACTTGAAGAGCTTTTCCCTTTTATGATCCAATCAGGTTATTATGCGCCTTTAAAAGAAAAATATCTTGATAAGATGTCTAAACACGCTAAACAGGCTCATGAGCAGACCGACTTTTTTATTATCGGGAACATACATTCATATCTTTCCGTATGGCATGCATGTCTGGAAGCCTTTGGGTATGAAAATTATTACATGTTTATGGCTGCTGATCCTGAATTTGTTCATTGCTGGATGGAATTTTCCACGAATGCGCTTATTAACAGACTTGATGGGTATTTAAAGGCGGTGGGTCCATATATTAACGGGTTTATCATTGGCGATGATTACGGCACACAAAATGCTCCGCAGATGTCAACAAAGATGTTCAGGGAACTTGTAAAGCCTTATTTGACAAGAATTTGCAAATTCATCCATGAAACATGCCCCCATGTCAAAATATTACAGCATTCATGCGGTTCAATTGCCCCCCTGATTCCGGAGTTGATCGATGCCGGAGTTGATGCTGTCAACCCGGTTCAGACCACAGCTAAAAATATGGATGCGGAAATGCTTAAACGTGAATTCGGAAAAGACATTACCTTCTGGGGTGGAGGGGTAAGCTGTCAGACCACTCTTTTTGACGGTACAGTAAAAGATGTGGAAGATGAAGTTAAAAAGAAACTGGAGATTTTTAAGCCGGGCGGAGGTTATGTTTTTACAACTGACCACGATATCCAGGAGCATGTAATGCCGGAAATGATACTTGCAGCATTTCAGACAGCACAGAAATACAGAAATTATTAAATCTGCTTATGATATAGATTAATTAAAAAAACATGTGAGGGGAAAATATGAGTTCAAATATTGAAGAAATATACAGTAAAGTTATTGAAGGCAATTTAGCTGATATTGAAGCATCTGTTAAACAGGCTCTTGAAGAACAAATAGCTCCGGAAATCATACTGAATGAAGGGCTGATTGCAGCCATGGATGAGGTGGGAAGTCTTTTTGAAAACGGAGAATTCTTTGTCCCTGAAATGTTGATTGCCGGAAAAACGATGAAGCAGGGGATTGAGATGTTAAGACCTCTTCTTGCTGAATCAGGTGTGGAGCCAATTGGTAAAGCAGTAATCGGTACGGTGAAGGGGGATTTGCATGATATTGGCAAAAACCTTGTGGGATTGATGCTGGAAGGTGCAGGTTTTAAGGTTATTGATGCAGGAATGGATGTTTCCCCGGAGGATTTTGTAAATACCGTTATTAATGAAAAACCTGATATACTTGGATTGTCTGCTCTTTTGACTACAACTATGGTTAACGCAAAAGGTGTGATCTCTATGCTGGAAGAAAAAGGTGTTCGCAACGATGTTAAAGTTATGTTCGGAGGCGCACCGGTAACTATGGAATTTGCTGATCAGATCGGAGCTGATGGATATGCGGACAGCGCAGCCAGCGCCGCCAAAAAAGCAAGAGAGCTTTGCGGAGTATAGTTGTTTTATTGTCCGTAAGTATGTAAAAAATATCAGGTAAAGTGCTTGCAGTTTATTTAAGTAAAAATCCGGCCCCATCCTGGGGTCGGATTTTTCTTTTATGAGCATTGAAGTTTCGTTCAAAGTGGTACAACTTATTATTAGGTGGCTGATTTACCCATAATCATTTTGCCTTGCATTTTATGTATAAGTCGGAATATATCTTATTAAATTTATGCGATTACAGTCTGAGAAAATGATATATTTATGTAAAAGAGATCATCAATAATTCAACCAAAACATTCGACATAACCTTGCTCTATCGTAGGTCGGATTGAGCGGATTTTTGCGGCAATCGTGATGTTAACCGTATTTGTTCAATCCGTGCCAAAAAATCCCGAATACCAAATCGAGAGCGTAATCCGACAATTGATTCCCATCCTTTAAAAATTCGACAATCTCCGGGATGGACGTTTTTTCATATCACGCATTTTTTTTATATTTCCTAAATGGTACCTCTGGGAAAAACGTAGACAGATCACCAAAACATATTGAAGCAGGAATTTGCCTTATTAGCGATGACGCATTCAATAAGGATGGGAGCTATTTGTCTGGTTACGCTTGCAGTAAAGTTTGGCATGGATGGGAGGCACCTGTAAATATTGCGTTTGCGGCAATGATTTCGCTCAACCCGACTACGATTTACTCAGTATTACCGAAGATTGATTTTTGAAGTACCGATTTTTTCAAAACAATCGACAGAAAACGGAGCGATTTGAAATTTTTGATTACGAGTTTAGATATTGGGACATTTGTTTGGGAACGGGTCAAGTCTACTTATGACTCACGTTTGCGACTAAAGGTCAAAAGTAGACTTGATACTCATATAAAGGTCATAGCGAAATTCTATACGTTTTTGTTTTACTAACGCTGGGTGACT
>JQIA01001024.1_pt1 | contig 14915 bp, 18 predicted proteins | sample 811431 | NCBI WGS metagenome assembly JQIA01 (sample SAMN02998118, study PRJNA258478) | marine sediment metagenome | biome: marine; feature: seafloor; material: sediment; isolation source: oil-polluted sediment collected from 3 locations (0.5 km, 0.7 km and 0.9 km)... | place: USA: Gulf of Mexico ... | reverse complement strand
GTTGCTGTTGACCATTCTATGACAGAGCCAATTGGAAGAACCTGGTCAATGGCATCTTTTAGAGTTGACGGGGTTATAACTCGCTGATTGTCCGTCCCTGCCAATACTTCCGCCTGTGTTGCTAGTTCTACCACGCTAGCAAAGTTGTTTTTCGCGGGCGCATTGGTCACTTCAAACCAATCATTGCCAGAATCGAAAACCATCGAAACTCTTGCGCTTATATCGTCAGCTATCAGCGTTGCGCCACTTGGCAATCTTATATTTTTTACCCCCAAGCTGTTAACATTTATAGTTGAACTGCCGGTGCTCGCGTTTGCTGTAACGAAATGTACCTGCATTCCATCAACGTACGCGGGCGGCGCTTTATTTGTGCCGACCACAGTCAATACATATGCGTTTGCTATGCCTGAGTCTGTATAGAATGATCCGTTTGCAACATAATGTGATATTGACTTTGTAAGTTGGAAAAAGTCGGCACCTGATAGCGTTACTCCCGCGCTCTCGATAGCGTTTTGTATTTCAGATGCTGGCTCGTTCCACTCCGCCGCCGCCAAACTGTTGCCCGTTATTTTGTCGTTTAAATCCTGCATATTTACACCTGATTAAATATAACCTGGCAATTAGCCGGTTTTAATTTGTTGAATAAGCATTCCACCACTACAAGACCTGTGCCGCCAAAAACAAACGGGAATTTGTACGGAAAGACGCCAACGGCTGCACCTGAGAACGTCACGACTATAGTGAATCTAGCATCTCTCACGGTAGCAAATACTAGATGTGAATCTGTCCCGCTTTCAACTGTTACAGTTATCCCAAACATTAACGCAAGGTTAACAAAGTCCTGAGTTGTTTGAACGCCCTGAGATGCCAACTTTATTAGTATCTCGCTGCGCCTCTTGTCATTCGTTCCTGTGCCATCGAAACAACTATCAGGTATTCCGAGTGCGCTTTCCCATTCACTCAAGAATAAGTTTGTAAGATCGGGTATGAATTCATCGTTAAGCGTTTTTATGAATCCCTGTGCGTTAAATAGCTCGCCAGATATGCCCGTTATTAGCTGATGTAAATTCGACCCGCTAATACCCTTCGCTTCAAACATTCTGCCGTTCGGCAAATAATCAGACAGCGCCATAACGTGCTGCTCTAATGTGAATGTTTCCATTAGAACGTTATCCCGCCAAGAGTGGCGATTTGACCGGAGCTAATAACAATGTTGATCGTCGGCGCTGACAAATCAAATCTCGTGATCTTGTCGCCTGTTTCCGTATCAATCGTGTTTGCTATGGCTGCTCGATACAAATCCTCGTCAACATCAAGGCCGATAGATGTCTGCTCATCAAAGAATTGCTGTAAATTGTTTTGTATAGCTGTACGCATCGTTGTTGTGTCAGGTATCAATTGAGAAAAAACGAAATTAACAGGAACGCCAACCGGAGATAAAACGATATTTTCAAGCGTCGAAGTATTTGCGGGTAATATTTCGTCCAGTTTATCTTTAACTTTTGTCACTTCTGATGCCGTAGGAATCGGATTAGAATCATTGTCTCGCATGAAGTACGTGATTACCTGACCCATCGGAATTGATGTAGTCGACGTTATTGTGCCGGTTGCAGGGGTTGCCGGTGCGCCCGTCACTATGTAGTGAAATATAGTTGTGCTTTCTACGATGATAAAGGCGTCCTCAACGTTATAATCTGGCTGAACGGCCCCTTCTATTGTCGTTACCTGACCACTCACAAATCCATGAGCTGACGACGTGACAGCCGTGGCAACCGACCCGCTTCTATTTATTGATGTTATGCTGACACTGTTAATTTCCGTTCCAGCCTGATCAACAAAGACGCGGGTGACCCCCGCAACCTCTTTCGCTTTGTCGGTAATATCAGCAATATTAAAATGTGCAACGGGGTTTTGAATTCGATCTAAATAGCGGAGTTTAAACGCCTCGTTTGCTTCTTCGTCAGTTCCGCCGCCAATAGCGCCAAAATCAACGCTTAACGCATCGTTGACGTTGACAATGGGGCTCTGCAAAGACAAAGGCGCATCTAGTGATAGGTTTGCTGAATCGCCAAAACCACTACTAACAACCGGAATTGATGCCGATGTAAATGCGGCTAATATTGTTCCTGTGGCTGGAGTTGCGGGTGTTCCTATAACAGCATAGGTAATCGTTTTTAGCCCGGTTACCGTTATCACAGCAGACGACACGTTGTATTCTGTTTCCACTGCGCCGGATATTGTGACAGGCACAGAGGATGCTAAGCTGTGATCATTGACTGTTGTTAGCGTGGCAATTGACCCACTTCTGGTGATGGTTTGCACCTGGATGGACTGCGCTGAAACTGTACCGCTTGATGTTGTCGTATATTCATCTGATCCAGAGGTTAGCGTAGTTCCCAATGGTACAGTTCCGCCAGCGACCCCCTGAACAACCGCATTACCACTCGCTTGTGATGCCGGTATTTTCGTTTTACCAAATATCGCACCCCATCGAACAGCTGTTTCAGAGTCGGCAGTGTCAGGCATTAATCGTTTTTCGGATGCTTTCAGGTCGCCATAGAAATCAAATATTCTGCGGCCATGCCCATTAATCAGTGAGTTTAACCAATGGACACGCAAATAGGGATTTGAATCAGGCGCGGCCCTGGCTACATCAACACTAATGTTGTCAATGACCGTTTGTTCTGTTTCAGGTGTTCCAACGCTCATCAAATACCGCCTTGATTAAATGTGTTACCCCAAAGATCGAAAACCTTCTTGTCGACATCTGAGCCAGTTCTACCCAATGTTATCTCAATTGTAGCAGCCCCGTTAATTATACGCGCATTTCCCACTCGGACGCTAACAGCTATGCCGTCATCAATTAGCCATTGCAGGCCATTACTGACAACCACTGATAACTCAGCAAGGACGGAGCCTGTTAGTCGCTCCTGCTCGAATAGCCACTGTTTAGACCCCTGCTCGAATCCATCGGCTGACGAATCGTTGCCGATCCATCCTCTTCGCCTATGTGACTCTGTTATTTCTGACTCACTGGCCCTGACTTCGTTGAATATGGACACCTGAATAGCAGTGTCGAGCGTTTCAGCCGTTGAAATATCACCCGTTTCCGACCATTCAAAATCATAATAACCCTTTGAATTGTTTAAAATTACATCAGTTGTCATGAGTGTGGGAATCCCGTGTCTACTTCGATATTGTCGTTACTGTCGTTGGCTTGGCTGTGTATGTGAGTGCTTCCTATATTTATGCTGTCACTAGTCACTGCGCTAGTTAATGCCGTTGGGCCGCTTGCTGTTAGTCCGACAGTTTGAAGATTTCCGTCAACCGTTAAATTTCCAGAAAATTGACCTAATGGAGTATCGAAGGTTATTTTTGTCGTCGCGATAATCGTTGAATTCACGCAACTTATATCGGCATTTGCCGATGCTGTTGCGGTCAAATTCGTGCATGTCATCTCGACATCTCCGCCCGCTGTTGCCACTATGTCACCGGACGCTATTATGTTTGCATTCGTTGTATTTATATTTAGATTGCCTGATTTATTAACGGCAGTGTCGATATTTAAGTCGCCGTTATTTTTGAAATGTAGCAGTGAGCCAGTGCCTGGATGCCACAAGGAAACCTCTGCCTGCTCGACACCTGATGGGCGTTTTACGGTTACTCCCAATACAACCTGGCCATCTGCGTCTAATACCTTGAATAGCTGGCCGTCTGGTAAATTAGCATATAGGCCGTATGGCTGAGCCGGGAACGTATCGCCAACTCTGCCAAGAGATTGACCCTGCTGCTGTGGAAAGTGTTTCCCGGCATCTTTACCTGTGATTCTGCCCCATAATTCAGAAAGCATTCAATAAGATCCCTGCAATTTTTTGACTTTGTATTTTAGAATCAATGGTATAAACATCTCTTTCAACGAACTCAAAAGACGTGACTGTTGGCGACCCTTCCGACTCGCTGAACGTGACAGAATTAGACAGCATGTAGCTAGTAATATCAGCAGCAAGAGATATTATCAGCGTGAGCTCATTCTCTCGCCAAACGCCACCGCCAACTTTAGAATGACCGAAAACAGTACAATTGAACTTAGTTGCTCTTGATTTCGCTAGCTGCCTAGACCATTTCGATCTGTCCTCTAGCTGTGCGTTGCTATACCCCTTTTTCTCAATCGTTACGCGCTGCCTGCCTTTTCTAGCGCCTGATTGGAAAACCCTAGCGCCCTGCTCCTCTACGTCAGCAATGTCAGGTGACGGCGTAAGGTTCAAAGCGGTAGGGTTTAACTGGCCCTTGTTGATATACGTATCAAACAGTTCTTTGGATTTTTTAGACCACGACTGGCTGATGATATTATCATTGCCATCGCCGTCACTTTTTAACGTCTCACCGGATTCTGCTGGTGATGATTGCGTGATTAGAATGTTGCCGTCTTTGTCGGATGACAGCAAAGCTTGTCTTTTCATGGCATAAAATGCCACGAATTCTAACGCTTTTTGTCCAACTTTGGGTGCCGCTATATCTTCCGCTGCATTAAATGGAGGCGGTTCGAATTCATCGATCACAAGCAAGTCTTGGCCCAAATGTTTGATAACAATCTCAATCAAGCCCTTCAAGGTCAGCTCACCAGATGCTCTAATATCGTTTATTACATCAATATCAGAGTCTATGAAATCCTGCGTTCTATCGCGCCCTGAGTACATCACGAGATGAGATCCTTCCGACTCGTTACCGTCAACGCCGTCAATGTAGCCGTCCAATACCTGCTCTCCGTCAACGATGCATTTAACCCTATCGCCATCCTTGAATGGCGAAAAGTCATCAACAGAAGAAGCTGTAAAAGTAAAATCATTAGCCATTGTGTCAACTGCGAGCGTTACCGAAGCGCTGACAAAATCAGTGTATTGAGCGCCATTGACCTCTAGCTCTATCATTGCGTTAATATCCTGACATCGCCGGAGACAAACGATCGTTGATTAATGCCGTTCATTTCTGCAATGGTTTCCACTAACTCAAGAGACCCATAGTATTGGTACACAAGTACAGGTAGCGGAATTTGGCGGGTATTGATCGTTATTACTTTTCGAGTGTTTAGCAATATTTGAGACATCGCAGCATTTGATTGCAGTCGCAATGCGTCGAGGTTTAACAACGACTCATTCGAAAGCAATTCGTTTGATCTGACATCTGAATACTGAGCCTCTAACTGATCGTTTATATCAGAAAGTGAACTTTCACTGTCAAAATCTATTTGTACGGATGATAAATAAGCGTAGCTAAGCGCCTGCGTTTTAATGTTTGCTCGAATTAAATCTTGATTTATCTGGCGCTCAATTCTTCCTGCTGTGTCTTGCTTGAATGCCTGGTCATCTGATCCAAAGTCGAACATTGATGCAATGGCCAAAAACGTGCTATTCGCTGATTCATGGATGTTGTCGAATGAGTTAAACAGTGATCTGACACTATCCGCTAATATTTGCGGGGCTTGTATCAGTGACGTTATGCTGTTGTTATAGGCCGTTATTTTAGCAAAGAATATGTTTAACCCGCCATCGATCGTAACTGCATTTGTGGCTGAATCAGTGAATTGAGATGATATGTTTAGGCTGTCACTTGTTGCGCTTGAGAAATTCCCTGTGAAGCTGCTTGTTACGTTAAACCCCTCAGCAAGATCACTAGACAGAGACGCATTCAAATCATCACTAGCTGATTGCACATTGCTTGCAGTGTTCGCAGATGAAATCGGTATTCCTGCTGCGCCATCAATAAAAAATTCTACTGTAAATTCAGCGCGGCCAAGTTTTGATATAACCTCTGTTAGCTGGTATTTTCCATTGCGTACATTCAGTATTTCGCCAAATGTTGGGTGGACCATCGGGCCTTTTTCGCCATCTTCAAATACGCGAAGAAGGGAGTCACGCACCTCGAAATAATTATCATGAGGTATTACGCCAGTGATTGAGAATTGGCGCGGCATCAGTCCTTGGTCTTCTATTTTCTGCTTATCGGAACGCGGGAATCTGATGACATTGATTCGCCTGCCTCCCGCCGTTGGCATAGCTTTAGCGAGGTATGAAACGCCTTTGTAGCTTGATTCTTTTAGCTGTATTAAATCTGTCATTGTGCACCCGCTATTGAAAAGCCAACATCTGAACGTCTGGTTCCTGCTGCTGTGGTTTTTGCTGGGCTTGTTTGCTTGAGTCCGTTATCTAGCCCGACATTGACATCTACAGTCGTTTTGCTATTTCCGCCTATGTCTGCTTTCGGCTCGCTTTCTGGCCCTAAGAATTGAGCCTTTATTGCTCCAATGTCAAAGTTGCTGAAATCACCGCTGACTAATGCGCCTATCGTTTGCCCTAATATCGCACCTATTCCTGACAGACCACGAATAATCACATCAAGCGCACCGCCAAATATTGTGCCAATTAATTCACCGATGTTCGCAAATTCAGTCAAGCTTTTAGCTGTTTCTGAATCCGATGAAAAAAGGTTTCCGATTACGTTAGCCGCCTCTATAAATTGATCAACAAGGCGGCTGACGGCCGGGCCTAAAGTTGTATTTATGCCTGTCGCAATTCCACCAAAGAAACTCGATATGCTTCCCCAGTTGCGGCGTATTATCTCAGCAGCAGCAGCAATACCTATAGCTGCAACGGCAACAGGTGCCAGTGCTGCAAGTGATATTCCACCGAATAATGCAAATCCTGCTGTAATTGCAGGCAGCGCAACAGCCAGGCCGCCAATTAATAACAAGAGAGGCCCGATAACAGCGGCAATACCTGCAATTACAATGATTGTTTTCTTTGCACCTGGGCTTAGCTCTTGAAGTGTTTCGACTATTCCCCTGATTGCTTTTGTTAAAACAAGCGCAATGGGTAGCAATGCCTTCCCGAAGGACTCCTTCAAATCCTGAATTCTGGATGATGTTATGCGCTCTTGGTTTGCTAGCTCGTGGCTTGTTCTCGAAAAATCCCCGATAGCGTTTTTACTTTGATCTACAGCAATAGCAAGAGTAGCAACGGCCTTTGCTTGTCGCATCGTCTCGAATCTATGGCCTTTTGCAATCAACTGAGAAACTTTTGTTTTTACATCTTTCTCGAGTATCGCAATGCCTAGCGATTTGAGAGACTCGCGCTCCCCAAGTAGCGCCTTTGTTAGCGCGTCACTGGCACCTTTTGCCCCGCCCGAGAAGTTTGTAAATGATGCGAGATCAACGGCTAATTCGTTGACCTGAGTTGACAGACTAAGCGCGGATTCAGTAGTAAAACCAAAGCCCGTTAATAAGTCGCCTGTATCGCTCAACAATTGCTTTGCGCTGGTTCCTGACAGCCCGAAATTTTCAGACAGTTTGCTAGCTGCCAAATGCGACTCTTTAGCCATGCCTTTAAAAACAGCATCGAACTTTGATCGCGTTTCCTGCGCATCCCTTGCGGCGTTTTTCAGTGACTTAGCCATCAACAGGATGGGCAACGTAACGGCTGCTGAGATGAGGGCCCCATTACGCTTAGCGTTTACTGTGAAGTCAGCAAATGATCTTTTTGCCTTGTTAATTTTGCTACGCATTAAATCAGATGCGCGACCAACCTTTCTGGCAGCCGCCCCGAAATCCTCACGGGCTTTAATAACATACTGAACAACGAATGATTTATTCGACAATCTTCAATCCCTCAGATATTTTATTAGCATGACCTACAAGATCATTGATTCTTGAAAATCCCTGGTCTTGCAAATAATGCATGCTCAAAGCGCCATTAAAACTATATGCTAATTTACTCAATCTAAATTGATAGTCTTTATCACCGACAACTATCAATCCAGTATAAAATTTGCCGCGTATGCGCCCATCATTTTACGAAAATCTTTGTGGCTCATACGGTCAAGCATCGGGGTGGTCATTTGCTTCTCACTACCAATAAACGCAACTTCTTTAAATAGAGCGCGAAAATGTAAAACGACTTTTTGCATATCAATGCCGCTACTAGTCATCATAGCCAGAACTGAGTCGGCATCAGGGCCGCTTTTATCTTCATTTTCTTGTGATTTTGAGGCGCTTTCCTTTGCCTCTGCAATAATCTCATCATCAATAATATCTGCCATTTTCATCAATGCTGACTGTATTAATGCTTCAATTTCACAGCACAGGTGGGAGACTTTTCCCGACGGCTCACGCAATTCTATATGAGTGCCTTCTACATCTTTACTATTATGATTGTATTCTATTGATTTTTTTAACTCAAAAATATGCTCGTTCATGACGTTGCCTTTGACATTGCTTATTGAAAAATGACCCCTTTCGAGGCCATCGGTTTAACTTGGTACTGCGGGTGCCGCTTTGAATTCTAGCGGTATTGACCCTTCGTTTTGAATTGATTTTTCAGGGTCAGTTACCATGATAGCGCTTTTGAAAGTTCGACCTAAACGATTTCCAGCAGGGTCGGAACCTGACACTCGAACCGTCCGACCTGCACCCTTTGCTGCAATATCGCGGGTTTTGTTCATCATGTCGATGGACGTTGGAACCTCGAACTTCACCATCGATACTCGTGTCGTTACGTCTTGTGACACGATTAGAATGGTTTTACCGCCCTGTGTTGCCGCTTCTACTGACGACTCACCAAGCCCCTCAGTAAATGACAATGTATTCCCTTTGACTGGGAACGCCTCGTCATCTATTGAAACCGATGCATCCACTAGAATAATTTGATCAGCCACTAGTTACACCTCGAAAGCGACTTTCATCGCATAAGTTATGCCGCGCAATTGCACAACAATGAAAAGTTTCATATCGACAAAGAATTTACCCGTTACCGGGTTCAGTGTAACCGTCAACGCATCCTGGAACGCTTTGTCAAAATCAACCTCTTCACCGTTGACTGTGCCTATACCTGACTGGGTAACCGCCAAGCTTCCAAGATCAGAATTAAGCTCTGCAACAAATGCTGCAATGCTCGCCTCGTTTGCTGAATCAACATCTTCAATCAATGCCCCGCCCGTTGCTCGATATTGCACGAACTTAGCGCGTGTATTATTAACGATGTATTCGCGACCAACGCTTGATGTGTCAGCGTAGTTCAAGAAGCCAAACGTTGGGTCAGGATTGCCGCCAGCATCCGTTTTGTAAGTCGTCACAACATCGCCAGCAATCAAGGCCGTTCCCGCTCTATTAGCATCAATAACCCAACCGCCAGCATCGATAATCTGATTAATCTCAACATCAGTCCATGAGTTGCCAGTATCGGGTAATTTCAAGTCAGGGAATGGCGTATTAAAGTAAGGTTTTGAATTGATCCGAATTCCACCAAAAGCATCACGCGCACTTCTTGCCGTAACAAATCTGGTAATGCTTGTGCCGTCCGTTCGCCTCAACGCCCGTATAGCAGCAAACCCAGCAGCTTTAACAAATGGCACCTCTAAAATATTCGGCCCTTTGTGCATGCTAGCAGATATTAATTTATCTGAATTTATTGATAGAGACTGACTATTCAAGGAACCCAATGCAACCAAGTGATTGGCTAACGAGTCGGTATCAGACACAAAGCCAACGCCGTCTAGTACGTTATTATCAACATTGAGTCGAGGATCTAAAAAGTCCGTCAATTCATCAAGATCATCTTGAAACTGCCAAGCAATACCCTGATAACGTTTGCTGCCAACGGCATCAAAAACGCCTGTTAATACTGGATCAGTTAACCCGCCAGTCATTGCCGTTTGAACAGTTAGCGTTGAACCTGCAACGGCTCCCGTTATTTTTAAACCAATAGTGTTGCCAAAAGTACCCTTGTTTTTCGCTGTAAGTGTAACTGTGCCAGCTACATTTGCAGCAGTTACCATCGACTCGGTATCAGCATTGATTGCAGCTTCAACAGTCGCACCTATTACCGTAGTGCTATCGCCGCTCGCAACCGCTACAATATATTTGCGGTATTTCTGAGATCCCACAAAAACAGTATATGTCCCCACCTCTGTCGATGGCCCTGTTGCAGCAATGACTCCCGCTGCGGCTGTTCCTGCGCCGTTGTCAGACAATCCGATAGCATCAATTTGAGTGATTGCGTTATATCGTCGAGCCTGATCGATAGCGGCGGCAATAGCGGAATCTACGCCAAACAACGTATCCCAACTATTATCATTCAGGATGTTTTCAACAAGAGCGCCACTGGTTGCCGTGCCTGTTCGCATTTGACCGACAATAAGAAGTTTTTCTTCTGTCAGCCCAACGGTAACGCCAGCCGGTATTAGTGACGCAGTGATATCTGGCCTAGCTATCGACATTTTCAGCACCCTCTACGTTTTGAACGATTTCGACACAATTATCAAATTCAGAATCTGCAAGTCGGTTGCGCCAGTATCTATCTTTTATGATTCTCTGTTTTTCTTCCAGATCAATCACGTCTCCAGCTTTATGGCCTGGAAATGCAATATTAAGTTTCAATCTCATATCGGCTCCTTATCTAAATCAATGGAAGCCAGCATTACACCAGCCCCCAGGTCATTTCTAATAGTATATCCTATATCACGCATTGCAACATTATCGACAGGGCCGGCAGCGTCTGACGCGTAAAGATTGGCTAACTGCTCAAATGCTACTTCATGAACATAAATTGCTTTATTTTTTCCATTCGGGTCGCCATACGCATAAACGCCATGTCCTGTAAAAGTCGATTTATATCCGCTAACAGCAAATCCAGTATCAAAGCCAGCTCTTAAAATAGATTTGAATATGGCTGGAATATAAGAATCTTCTACCTTGTCCCTAAGATCTGCACCGGTCAGGCTTCCTGTTGCGTTGATTATGATATAGACCGCGAAAGACTGTATTAGCGTTGGCGAGAAATTTTGCTGACCCGCGTCAGAATCGCTGGCGTCTGTTGTTTCAGTCCTATTTTTGCTTTTGGCAACGTCGCCAAGAACAACAATCAACTGATTATTTCCAACGATTTGCTTCGTGTATACATCAAGCAAATATTGATCTATATCGAGCGCCGATGCTATTTCGATATTTAATTGAAGCTTTGGATCGCCTGACGCTGGCAATGAATAGCTAGCCGGTAGCGTATATTCGAACGTCGATGCGGTTACATTCGATATAACAAACAGGCCGTTGAATATTCCACCGTTGGCATCGTCGACAATCGGTGAGCCGGATATTGTTGTGGCCCCTGAATCATCAACAGCAATGATCATCTTTTTGCGATTAACAACGCTAAGAAGTTGAAATGTACCGTTAAACTCGGCCTCTGTTGCGCCTGATAGGGTTATTGTTTTGCCGCCTGCTGCAATATCTCGCTGTGATAGCGTTAGATCATGATCTTGGATAGTCTCAAAAGCGGCCTGTGATAGTGTTCTTAAAAAGGTGCCTGTCGATATTTGAACCGGAGCGCCTGCACCAATAACGCCTACGGTATCGCCATTCGATAGGCCGTGAACCGTTGCTGTTGTGGCTAGTGCCGTTGTTGCTGTCGGTACTATTGACGTTATATCAATCGAGCTACCAAAATCAGCAGTATGGAGCGGAATTCTTTCGGCTAGCTTGGCAACAATGTCTGCTGATTTCATATCTCTGCCAAAATATCAGTTGTGAAGTTGCGCATAATATTGCGCTGACTTGAATTTATTGATTTTAATATCCCTGGCCTAGCTTTCATTCTGCTAGTTCCAAGCTCAAGAAATCCGGCATACTCCGCGCTGTTGCCGATGGTTAGCTGTGGACTAGTTCCCTGGTTGACAATGAATCCGATTGATTTTCTATAAAATCCGGTTCTATTCGCTGGCGTTTGTCCGGCTGCCGATGCTCTGTGCTTTCGTCTAGCGCCTGATTTGTTGCGCCTAATATAGGTGCGGCCTGTTTTATCTTTGGCTAATACCTGCTTGTTAAACTCGCCTAAAATATCTTTGCCAGATTTCCATAATGACTTTTCAATGCCAAAATGTGTGCGAGCAGCTAAGTTATCGACAGAATCGAAGAATCTGCGGCCGCCTGCCGGATTTACTATTTCAATACTAGGCATCATTAACCGCCCTTGAATCAAGTCCACGCTCGGTACACATAAGAATCATAACCTCGTCTTTTTCTTCGCAATTCTCAACTGTGATAATTCTTATTCTCTTGCTGCCTAGTTTAATCCATTTTTCCGATGTTACGTCAGAATTAAAGCCTATTCTAATTTTATGCGTTGCTACGGTTTCTGTGTTCGTGTCGTCAAATACCGATACGCCGGAAACCGTTCTGACAATTGCCATCAAATTGATGGGGTTGCTGAATACCTCAGATACCAACCCATTGTTAATTTCAACGTTTCTATCTTCAATTGTTATAGCCTTGCCGCACTTGGCAAGCGTTCGCAAAATCAGGCTCATTAGCATCCTGCCGTGCCGATTGATAAGAATCTAGCTGGCTGTTTGTCCATCTCTGCAAGACATCCACCAGATAACATATTGGCGTTTAGACCGAACGGCGTACCCTTCACTCCTTCGCCAAACTGAAAGCCATATACCACTGACGAATCACTGCATCCGTCTTTTTCGGATTTCAGTGTCAGCGTATTCTCTGTAGATGCGGCATAGTGTGCCGCCAAATAAATCTCAATTTGTTTCATGCACGCATCATTCAAATGTGACGCGCAACCTATGGCTATTTGATCAACAACACAATTTGCTGAAACAATGGCCATATTGATCTGGTCAGTTGTTAGCTGTGTTGATGTTGGTAATGCTCTTGTTACGTCATCCTCGCTGGCTCTCGGCATGAAATCAATCTCTAATTATTGCGACATTATGTTATAAGTAATTCGTATACTGCATGCTCAGAATCAAGCGACTAACTAAAACTGTATTTTAATTATCCATGCAAAAAAGGGCCACATATAGCAGCCCTTTTTTATTATCGTAATTTCAAACCGTTACGATTCTGGCGCTGGCGTTGCTACTTCCAGCGTTGGAATTGATACGATTTTTTCAACTTTATCTCCGTACTTTTTGGCCTGTTCATCAGTTAAATGCATCGGTGTTTCCAATTTAATTTTCTGAATTTTGCCATCCACGGACAAATAAAGCTTCGGGTGCACTACTTTGTGAGTCGCCTTAGCCATAATATCCCCCCCTTTTTTATGCACTCGCGTACATTGCGCAAGTGTTGTTGTTGTAATCGGTCTTAACGCGGTAACCGATACCGGCCACAACAACAAAGTTATGGTTTGAATTGTACAGCGGACGAGGCATTGCGATCGTAGACATGGCCATACCCACTAGCGGCTGAACTGTGCCATCCAGGGGTATAGCCATCATCTGATTGCCTGAAAGCTTGCTTGTTGGCTTCAACTCGAGAACCATCTGCAGTCCCGCTAATCGCTGCAAAATCTTCTGAGAGTCGAACGACTCGCTGGAAGCCCTCTCGAAGTTGGATGCAACTTCGTTTGATACATAATAAACCAGCTCCTTGCTGCACTTTTCTGTAAGCCACATCGTATCGCGAACTTGTTTGAATGCCGCTTCAATTTGCGCGAATGTCTTCGTGGTATCCGTGAAATCAAAGTTAACACCTCCAGCGCCAAGATCAACTTGAGCTACGCGCGTATCGTTGCGCATACCCTTCCACGACAATCCATCAACAACGATGTAATTACCCTGCGAATCAAGGTGACCATCAATAAACTGATCTGCCAAACTATCGCGCAATGAAATAACAATTTCGCGGTTGTCGTCAATTAACGCGTCATATCCTTCCGATCTGCCCGCCTCCATTTCTCGCCAGTTGCGACCGTAGCCGGCATCAGTAATCGGTACAATTGCACCATCAATACTTGATTCTGTTTGATCCATTTTGACATCAGTTTGTCCTGACATTGACGTCTGAACAATTCCAGCATCGGAAACACGCGAGTTTTTAACGACCAATTTGCCGATATTCGTTGATCGTGACATGGCAAGCAAATCATTAAGATACGCATCACCCTGATCCAGCAGCATGACCTCAACTGCGGTACGATCAAACTCTTGATATACGTCGGTAGGAATTAATCCAGCGTTGCCTATCATTTTTTTGAAAGATGCTTCACTCGCATTTGATGCCATGCGCTGAAACTGAACGTCTTTGTATTGATTAGCGCATAAGACGCTTTTAGCAATATTTGATTGTGTAAAAATCATATCTTAGCCCCCTATGCTACGCGAACGCGAACGAGCGTTGTAGCGGTTGTAGTGATTGTTTCGTCGGTATAAGCGACAATTTCTTCACTTGTTACACCGACAGTTGCAGGAGTAACCGCTAGTTTCAACAGCCCAGCGCCACCCCGCGATAATGCCTGGCCCTTCAGCAACGTCTGGCCAGTGATGACAAGAACATTGATAAATTCACCAGATCGCGGCTGAATCCCCACCATGTTCTCATCAATCGCCCAATTATCATCAACGCTCTTTGCACGAGCCTGGTCCTTGTCGGCAACAAGAAACAACTCGCCAAAAACCGTGGCGGCAACTGTGTTGGCAACAAATCCAGCATCGGCAGCGGCAAAGTTTAAAACTGTTCCTGGCTTGATAGCAGTTGTTGCTACAGCTTCAAGATTTGCTGGCTTAGCGTTTGACCCGTCAGCGGGGCCAACCCAAATAACTCTTTTACCTTTTGCGCTCATCGGTCAGCCTCCTATTCAGGCAGTGAATTTACAGTTGGAGCTGCGTAACCGTCGTTTTGACCAGAACCAGCGTTAGTTAATGGAGCGATACCGAATGAAGGTTGGCAGTTCACTTTCATGGCTATCAGTACATCAACGCCAAGCTTTTTCGCGCTGTCTGCGTCGATGCCTGGGTAATGTTCGCTATTACCAATCAGCTCAGCAAGTTCTTGTAACTCGGCGTCTGCGTTGGCGGTTAATTGAGCTTTCAAGCCTGCAATCTCTTCTGACATCGGCTTCAAAGCATTAGCAACA
>JQIA01001023.1_pt1 | contig 14918 bp, 13 predicted proteins | sample 811431 | NCBI WGS metagenome assembly JQIA01 (sample SAMN02998118, study PRJNA258478) | marine sediment metagenome | biome: marine; feature: seafloor; material: sediment; isolation source: oil-polluted sediment collected from 3 locations (0.5 km, 0.7 km and 0.9 km)... | place: USA: Gulf of Mexico ... | reverse complement strand
AAATGATGATGTTGTGCAACCAAAAATGGGTTTTGGGACACATCCTCATAAAAATATGGAAATCATTTCGATTCCTATTTCAGGAGCATTATCTCACAAAGATAGTATGGATAATAAACGTTCTATAGAAGTAGGAGAAGTACAAGTAATGAGTGCAGGAACAGGTTTGTCACATTCAGAATTTAATGATAGTAAAACAGAGGATGTTAATTTTCTACAAATTTGGATTATTCCAGAAACAGAAAATGTAGTACCTTATTATAATCAAAAGTTTTTTGATAAAGTAGAAAGAAGAAATAAGTTTCAAACATTAGTTTCCCCAAAAAACCATCAAGTTGAAGGTTCTTTGCCCATAAATCAGCAAGCATATATTTCTATGATTGACTTAGATAAAGATTTGGAAGCAGCTTATCAATTAAAAAACGGAGCCTATTTTTTCTTAATTGAAGGCGAGGTTTCTATTGCTGATGAGATTCTAGAAAAAAGAGACGCGATTGCAATTACAGAAATAAATGAAATCAGTATCAAAGCAAATAAGTCAAGCAAATTATTAGTTATTGATGTACCCATGAGCTAAAATTGTAATCAATAAATTTATAAGAGCCAAAGAATCAAATTCTTTGGCTTTTTCTTTTCAAAAAATAAGCATATCTTGCAAAGTATTATGCATGCATAGTAAATTTAATTCCAAGAGATATGAAATATAAGCACATTTTTGAACCATTAGATTTAGGATTCACAACTTTAAAAAATAGAATTTTAATGGGTTCTATGCATACAGGTTTAGAAGAGGAAAAAAATGGTATAGATAAAATTGCGACTTATTATGCAGAAAGAGCAAAAGGCGGAGTAGGTTTAATTGTTACTGGTGGAATTTCACCTAACATTCAAGGTTGGACAGGACCATTTTCTGCAAGAATGTCATCAGAAAAACATGCAAAACATCATCAGAAAATAACCGCAGCAGTACATAAAGAAGGAGGTAAAATTTGTATGCAAATTCTGCATTCAGGACGTTATGGATATCATCCTTTTAATGTTGCACCCTCAAAAATTAAATCACCCATAACACCTTTTAAGCCATTTAAGCTGACACAATCAGGCGTTAAAAGAACAATTCGTGATTTTGTAAACTGTGCAGAACTGTCAAAGTTAGCAGGCTATGATGGTGTAGAAATTATGGGGTCAGAAGGGTATTTAATTAATCAATTTATTGCAAAAAGAACGAACAAAAGATCAGATAATTATGGTGGATCTTATGAGAATAGAATGCGATTGCCAATTGAATTGGTAAAACAAACAAGAGAAGCTGTAGGTAAAGAGTTTATCATTATCTATAGATTATCGATGTTAGATTTAGTAGAAAACGGAAGTTCTTGGGAAGAAGTTGTTCAGCTAGGTAAAGAAATAGAAAAAGCAGGGGCAACCATAATAAATACAGGAATTGGTTGGCATGAAGCAAGAATACCAACAATTGCAACTTCAGTGCCAAGAGCAGCCTTTTCGTGGGTGACTAAAAAAATGAAAGAAGAAATAACAATTCCTTTAGTGACTTCTAACAGAATAAATATGCCTGAAACTGCAGAAAAAATATTATCAGAAGGAGATGCGGATATGGTTTCTATGGCACGTCCTTTTTTAGCAGATCCAGAATGGGTAAATAAAGCAGAGGCTGATAAAAGTGATGAAATTAATACGTGTATTGGTTGTAATCAAGCGTGTTTAGATCATGTTTTTCAACAGAAAGTAGCAAGTTGTTTAGTGAATCCTAGAGCTTGTCATGAAACAGAATTGAATTATAATCCAACAGAAAATAAAAAGAAAGTAGCAGTTATTGGTGCAGGTCCTGCAGGATTAGCGGCGGCAACAATTGCTGCTCAAAGAGGTCATATAGTTACTTTGTTTGATGCTGATACAGAAATTGGTGGTCAGTTTAACATTGCAAAGCAAATTCCTGGTAAAGAAGAGTTTTATGAAACTTTGCGTTATTTTAATAAACAAATTGAGTTACATAAAGTGACTGTAAAATTAAATACAAGAGTTTCTACGGAGGATTTATTGAAATCTGATTTTGAAGAAATCATTGTGGCAACAGGAATTAAGCCAAGAGAATTAAAGATAGAAGGAATTAAACATCAAAAGGTTCTGAGTTATTTAGATGTTTTAAAACATAAGAAGCCCGTAGGAAAACGTGTAGCTGTAATAGGTGCTGGAGGAATTGGTTTTGATGTTTCAGAATATTTAACACATGAAGGAGAATCTACTGCATTAAATATTGATGCTTGGTTAAAAGAATGGGGAATAGATAAATCTTTAAATGCAAGAAGTGGTACTGAAGGTGTAAAAGCAGAAGTTGATGCTTCTCCAAGAGAAGTTTTTATGTTTAAAAGAAGTAAAGGCAAATTTGGTGGAAACCTAGGGAAAACTACAGGTTGGATTCATAGATCAACCTTAAAAAAGAAAAAGGTTCAATTTATTAGTGAAGTACAATACACTAAAATTGATGATAAAGGGTTGCATTATACTCAAAATGAAGAAGCAAAAATTTTAGAAGTTGACAATATTGTAATTTGTGCAGGTCAAACTCCATTTAAAGAATTATATCAGCCTTTATTAGATGCTGGTAAAAGCGTTCATGTTGTTGGTGGAGCAGATTTTGCATCAGAATTAGATGCTAAAAGAGCCATTGATCAAGGAAGTAGGTTGGCAGCAAAACTTTAATTTTTGGCGATAATCAATATTTTAATCCCTGTAGGTTTGCATCTAGCGTATTTACTTGTTTTTTAAATGTCAATTTTAGTGCAAGTTTTTTACAAAAAAAGCATCCAAATAATAAGTAAACATCTAAAAGAAGATTATTGATGAAAAAAGTATTTGTTATAGCAGTATTATTGTTACATCTTGGTTTGAATGCTCAACCTCCTGGAGGTGGTGGAGGTAGGTCTCCACAAAACCAAAACAGACAAGGAGAAAAAAGTGAAATTAAAAAATTTAAAGCAACTGAAGTTGCAGGTATTTTTTATTATAATACTGAGAGAGTCGTAAAGAAATTAAAAGTTAAAAAAGAGGAGAAGAAATTTCCAATAATAAAAGCGCTAAGAGACTATAACTTTAAAGTTAAAGAAATTCTATTTTTAAATTCTGTACAATTTTCTGATTTAGATATTCTTGTAAACTCAATGTCTAAAGGAAATGACAATGAAGCAAGATTAGAAATAAGGAAAAAGGTAGAAGGAGTTATAAGGCCTATTAGAGATCGTGTTCATGAAAATGAAAAGGAGTTGAACCTTATTCTAAAAGGGTTTTTATCAGAAAAACAATTTAAAAAGTGGTTAAAATATCAAAAGAAAAAGAAAGATAGTTTGAAACCTAAGAAACCAGAAAATAGAAACAAACAAGGTTCTAGATCAAATAATAGTGGTAGACCATCCAGAAGACAATAAAATGAATTCAATCCTATGTTTTACATAGGATTTTTTATTTCCTAGTTCTTTATTTTGAATAAAAAAATAATTGTCGATATTTGCGAATCAAACTAACTTATTACGAATTATGGGAATGAATAAAAATACAGTACTTGGGTGGGCAACACTTATAATGATAATTGTAGGATTAGGTTTAATTGCAATTGGAGTTTTTAAATATAGAGAAGTTTCTGCCTGGGGCTTTGCGTCTGTTGGTATTGGTTTTTTTGCAATTGCATGGGTTTTTAATGCTTTAAAAGGAAGAGTTTAAAGCAAGTCTACATTTTTGTAGCAATTTTTGATTTTATTAATAAATAAATAAATAATGAGTGACGATAAGAAAGTAATCTTTTCAATGAATAAGTTGTCAAAAACTTATCAATCAACAGGAAAGCAAGTTTTAAAAGATATTTATTTAAGTTTCTTTTACGGAGCTAAAATTGGTATTCTTGGTTTAAATGGATCAGGAAAATCAACTTTATTAAAAATTATTGCTGGTGTTGAAAAGAATTATCAAGGAGATGTGTCTTTTTCTCCTGGTTATAATGTTGGGTATTTAGAACAAGAACCTCAATTAGATCCAGAGAAAACTGTTTTAGAAATTGTGAAAGAAGGTGTTGCAGAAACAGTTGCAATTCTTGATGAATACAATAAAATAAACGACATGTTTGGTTTAGAAGAGGTCTATTCTGATGCAGATAAGATGGAAAAGCTAATGAATCAACAAGCTGAGTTGCAAGATAAAATTGATGCAGCAAATGCTTGGGAATTAGATACCAAACTAGAAATAGCAATGGATGCTTTAAGAACTCCAGATTCTGATAAGAAAATTGGAGTACTTTCTGGAGGTGAAAAAAGACGTGTTGCACTTTGTAGATTGTTATTACAAGAACCAGAAATCTTATTATTAGATGAGCCAACCAATCACTTGGATGCAGAATCTGTACATTGGTTAGAACATCATTTAGCACAGTATAAAGGAACTGTAATTGCAGTAACGCATGATAGATATTTCTTAGATAATGTTGCTGGTTGGATTTTAGAATTAGATAGAGGAGAAGGAATTCCTTGGAAAGGAAATTACTCTTCTTGGTTAGATCAAAAATCTCAAAGAATGGCACAAGAAAGCAAAACGGCTTCCAAACGTCAAAAAACATTAGAGAGAGAATTAGATTGGGTTCGTCAAGGAGCAAAAGGTCGTCAGACAAAGCAAAAAGCACGTTTGAAGAACTATGACAAATTAATGAGTCAAGATCAAAAACAAACAGACGAAAAATTAGAAATTTATATCCCAAATGGACCACGTTTAGGAACAAATGTTATTGAATCAGCTGGTGTGTCTAAAGCTTATGGTGATAAATTACTATATGATAATTTAGAATTCAATCTTCCACAAGCCGGAATTGTAGGGATTATTGGTCCGAATGGAGCTGGTAAAACAACAATTTTTAAAATGATTATGGGAGAAGAAACTCCTGATGCTGGTAGCTTTAATGTAGGTGAAACTGCTAAAATTGCTTATGTAGATCAAGCACATTCAGATATTAACCCAGAAAAAACAATTTGGGAAAACTTTTCTGATGGACAAGATTTAGTAATGATGGGAGGAAAGCAAGTAAACTCTCGTGCATATTTAAGTCGTTTTAATTTCTCTGGAAGTGAGCAAAATAAGAAAGTAAATACACTTTCTGGTGGAGAAAGAAATAGATTACATTTAGCAATGACTTTAAAAGAAGAAGGAAATGTACTTTTATTAGATGAGCCAACAAATGACTTGGATGTAAATACATTAAGAGCATTAGAGGAAGGTTTAGACAATTTTGCAGGTTGTGCTGTAGTAATTAGTCACGATAGATGGTTTTTAGATAGAGTTTGTACACATATTTTAGCTTTTGAAGGTAATAGTGAGGTGTATTTCTTTGAAGGAGGATTCTCTGAATATGAAGAAAATAAGAAGAAACGTTTAGGTGGAGATTTAATGCCAAAACGAATTAAATATAGAAAGTTAATACGATAATATTTATCTATTATAATTTACAAAAAGCAGCTAATTTTCTTAGCTGCTTTTTTAGTTTAGACTAATTTCAACATCTTTTTTAGTAATAATATATTTGTTGATAATGTATTCTGTAATTGGTCTTAATTCTTTTAATGTTTCTGGATGAACTCCTCTTTGAGTAAAATACTCCATTTTTCCTGTGGCTGATTTTCCATACCAAACTTGCAAATATCCATTTATAAAAAATGAAGTTTCTTTGGTGACTTCTATTTTTTTAAATTTTTCAATATTGATATTATAAATAGAATTGTCTATTGTATTTATAATAGCACAAGCACTTTTTTCGAAATGAGTTTCATTCCATAGAATACAAGTTTCAGAATCATTTATTCTAGTTTTATTAATGATAAATAATATCAAAAAAGGTATTAAAATAGAAAAACCAATAACTCCTTTTTTATGTCTTTTAAGAAATGATTTTCCTTCGGAGTTAAAAGAAATTATGGGGTTATTTTGTTTATGAATTTCTTCTATTGATTCTTCTATTGATTGATATTCTTCAAAGTCTTTAGACCCCAAATAACGACACATAAAATCTAAAAGATATTTATTTGGTTCTCTAACGCTTACATTTTCTTTTTCTTCAATGTACTTCTCATATAAGCGTGTTGCTTTTTTTACACTAATATAATTTTTATTACTATAAGTAACTTCTTGCAGTTCTTCTACCCAAAAAGTAGCTTGAGCATTTTTATTCTTCTTAAGTTCCTTTTTCTCAATCTCATTAAAAAAATCAGTTATAAGTCCTTTAATCATAGCTAGTTATTTGATTGTCCAAAAGTAGACATTTTAGACAAACCATTGTTAAAACTGACTAGAATTATACAAATTACTGTTGACTACATATTGTCTAGACTTTGACTATTATTAACTTTAAATCACTTCAGATATTTGCAGTAGAAATTATTTTTTAAAACAAATAAAAAGAATTATTTCCAAAAACAGAGAAAAAAGTAGTGTCGTTATTTTGATTGGGAAAACAATCTAATAATGCTGTTTTAATCTCTACAACTTCCCGCAAAAGAGGCGCGCGACTCTTTTAAATTTTAATGTGTTGATATCAATTAAAAACTGAATTCTAAAATTCGGATAGCAACACTATTGTTTAATTTTTAAAAGAATAACCATGAAAAAAGTGTTTTTTATATTCGCAATATTAATTGCAAACAGTGTTTTTACATCTTGTACAGATTTAGATGAAAATTTAGAAAATAAACCAGTAAAATTAGAAGCTTCTGCTACTGAAGGTGAAGATGAACATATCCCTGATGATGATGATTAAAAGTAGAAGTTCTATTTTGTAGTTAAAAAATATAGTATTTTAGAGGGATGAAGTTAACCATTTTTTCCCTCTTTTGTTTTTCCTTATTTTTCATAAATAATGTTTTTTCTTTTCAAGAAAAAAATAATAAATCAACTTTTGATAGTATTTATAAAAAAGTAATTTTTTTTAGTAAAAACAATAAAAACACAGAAGGTTTATTTTATTCTAAAAAATTATTAAAAAAATCTTTAGAGAGTAAGGAAATTATTCAGAGAGCAAAATCTTATTATAAAATAGCTGAGTTTCAAAGAAAATTAAATTTTAAGGATAGTGCTTTTTATTATTATAACAAATCTAAAAAATTATATGTTCAAGAAAATGACAGTATTCAAATAGGAAGATGTTTACTTAATATAGCAATTATAGAGTCTGGTTTTGGTGATTATATAAGCAGTGATATTAATGCTATTAATGGCTTAAAGTATTTGAATGGAAAAAGAGAGAAGACAATAATGTCGTCATATAATAGTTTAGCAATAAATTCAAAAAAACAACAACTCTATGGGCAAGCAATCTATAATTATAATAAGGCCTTATCATTTAATTTATCAAAAACACAAAAAATCATCATAAAAAATAACATGGCTAATGTTTATAAAGAATTGAAAGATTATTCGAAAGCAATTTTAATTTTTCAAGAATTATTAAAAGAACCAATAGAAAGCAAAAAAACTGAAGCAAGAATTATTGATAATTTGGTTCATACCAAATGGTTGAGAAATTCAAATATAAATATTTTGAAAGAACTTTTAAAAGCAAAATCTATTAGAGAAAATGAGCAAGATAATTATGGGTTGATGAGTAGTTATAATCACTTATCTGATTATTACAAAAAAAATGATAAAAGTAAATCTCTTTTATATGCTTTGAAATCCTACCATATTTCGAAGAACCAAAAAAGTGTTAATGGTCAAATGGAATCAATAGATAAAATAGTAGCACTTCAAACACCTCAAAAATCAATTAAGTATTTCAAAGAAGGAATTCGTTTAAGAGATTCTCTACAGAAAGTAAATACTCAAAGACAAAACAAATTTGCTAAAATTAAATACAATTATGAGGAAGAAGAAAAACAAAAGTTGAAATTTGAAAAGTTAGCTATTGAAAACAAGTTAAGAGCTGAGCAAGAAAATGGTCAAAAAAAGAATATTCTAATTATTGGTGTTTTATTAACTTGTGGGTTAGTACTATTAATATACAGAAGAAAGCAACAACATAAAAAAAGAATTTTACAAGAGAGTTATAATACAGAAACAAGAATAGCTAAAAAGTTGCATGACGAATTAGGAAACGATATTTTTAATACACTTACAAAAGTTCAAAACCCTAATATTAAAACGGAAGAGATTGTTAATGATTTAGATAAAATATATTTACAAACTCGAGCAATTTCTCATGAAAATGACTCGATAGAAACTGGTATCAATTTTGAAAATTATTTTAGAGGATTAGTTTCAAGTTATAATTCTGACTCCTGTAATATTATGCTAAAAGATTTATCTTCTTTAGAATTAAATAATTTAAACAATGAAAAACAGATTGTATTGTATCGAGTTTTTAATGAATTGTTTGTGAATATGAAAAAGCATAGTAAGGCGAGTTTAGTTGTTTTATCTTGTAAGAAAATAAACAATGATTTAGAAATAATCTATGCTGATAATGGCATTGGATTTAAAGAAAATACCATTGTTTTTAAGAATGGACTTAAAAATATGAAAATGCGTATAAAAAAGATTAATGGAACAATTAATTTTGAAAATAAGCCTGACAAAGGTTTAAAAGTAATCATTCATTTTAAAAAATAAAAAGGTATTTCTAGAAAACGATTTTTTCATTTTAATTATTTTTGACCTATTATTTTGAATGTGAATGGTCTCTTTAGTAATTTTAATATATTGATGTTCTCATAGGAAAAATGATAAAATCGAATTAACTATAGAAAGTTAATTCGATTTTTTATTGAATTAGTACTCTCATTTATGACTTATGTCATAGTTGAAATTAAGGTTTGTACATACTTTTATTAAATTGAATAATTTATAATTTCACAGTACTAATTTAATTGAAATATTATGAATAAAAATTTTTTAAAACTTTTGTTTCTAATGCTATCAGCATTAGTTTACGGACAAGCAGGACATGTTATGCAAGGAGTTGGAGCAGTAAATATGTCTATGGGGGGAGCAGCAACTGCACAACCATTAGATATTTCCGGAGCGTTACAATGGAATCCAGCAGCAATATCAACTTTCGACAGTAAAATACTAGATTTTAGTATTGGAGCTTTTTTTTCTTCTCCAGAATTAAGTGGAGGTTTACCAGCAGGAGCTATGGGACCAGGTTCTCCAGCGGTTTCAGGAATAACAAAAGATGATAGGGGTATTTCTCCTATGCCTTCTTTAGCTATGGTTTGGGGAAAAGAAGATAGTAAACACACATTTGGTGTATCAGCATTTGGAATTAGTGGTTTTGGAGTTACATTTCCAGAAGAAGCTAATAACCCAATGAGTCCTACATTTAACCCAGCTCTTAATTCTAACCCAATGAATTACCCTCAACAAGCAGGAGGATTTGGACATTTAGAATCAGACTATATGTTATTACAAGTTGGTCTTGCTTGGGCTTATGAGCTTACTGATAATTTTTCAATTGGTGTACAGCCAACAGTTAATTATGCAGCCTTAGAATTAGCACCAAACCCAACAGCATCTCCTAATGCAGCTGGTTATGGGATAAGTGATAAAGCATCTGCAATAGGCTTTGGAGCTCAATTTGGTGTATTCTATGATACTCAAAAAGGAATGAAGTTTGGTCTTTCATATAAAACAACACAATCATTTAGTGATTTAGAATTTAAAAATACGCACTTAGATAATGCAGTTACTGAAAATGAATTTAATATGGATTATCCTGCAATATTATCATTTGGTATTGGGTATTCAAAAGCAGATTTCGATTTAGCGTTAGATTATAGACGTGTTGATTATAAAAACACAGATGGATTTGCTGAAAAAGGATGGGTAATTGCCGAAAATGGATTTCCAACAGGAGCTGTAAAAGGTTTTGGATGGAAAAATATTAATATTATTTCTGTTGGACTTCAATACAAAGGAATTGAAAAATTACCCTTAAGATTTGGTTATACGTACAGTAGTAATCCAATAGATGATCAATTGACTTTCTTTTCATCACCAGCAACAGCAATTATTGCAAATGCTTTTCAATTTGGTTTAAGTTACCCAATAACTAATAACTTAATGTTGAATGGTGTGTATCACTACGGAGCAAGTGATGGTAAAACTGAAGGTACCGTGTTAAATCCAACTCCAGACCAAGATTTTAATCTAGATGGGCAACCTGATGGACCTTGGAATGCAACTACAAACCCACTTGGAAAAATCCCTAATAGTAAAGTTGGTTATGAAATGACAACGAGCATGGTAATGGTTGGCGTTAGCTATACATTTAATAAATAATAAAAAGTATTTTTTTAACAATTAAAAAGCCTCATTTCTTATAAATAAATGAGGCTTTTAACTTCTACTTTTTCAATAACAATTAATTTCTTAATGAGATGATTTTCTGTTCAAATAATTTTATTTATAAATTTAGAAAACTACTTTGGGTAAAAAACACGTATAAATACTTGTTTTTTTAACTCCTCTTACTTCTTACTGTTCTTCCTTTTGAAGTTCCTTTCTGTTTTGTTGTTTTTTTTGTATTTCTTTTAACAGTATTAGATTTACTTCTAGAGCTAGTATTGTTTCTTTTTATAGGCTTTACAGTTCTACTAGTTACAGTAGATGGTCTTCTATTTGAAGAATTGTTATTTCTATTTACAGTTGTTGTATTTTTCTTCTTGCTAATATTAATAGGTTTTCTATAAGAATTATTTGAATTCCTTTTTGTTATTCTTCTCTTATCAACTTTAGTCGCAGATTTTCTTCTTCTTAAGATTGTACTTCTTTTACCTATTTTAGCATTTGGTCTGGCTTTATAGTAATAATAGTTTTTGTCTTCTCTAAATTGATTGTAATTATTCCTGAAATCATTTCTGTAAAAATAAGTATCATTATAATTACAAACATCACCAAAATTCACGCTGAATCTGATACCATTATCATAATAAAAATTTCTTACATTTCCATAAAAATCTGGATTCCCCCATCTATCATATTGCACTCTTAAATCGCCTACATTTGTAAGTTTTCCAAATCTGTATCTCATATAGATACTACCTATTCTAGTAACATTACCTCTGTAGTCATAGTTTATAAAAGCATTTCCTATTCTGGTAATTCTTCCTTTATAGTCTCTATCAATTCTTGCGCTTCTGTTATTTTTGATTCTTCTTCCATACTGATCAACATAATAGTTATCATCATATGTGTTAAAATCAAAATCCCCATTTGTAAAAATGTAGAACTCGATTCCACGTTCTGTGAAATTCACAGTATTGTTATACACGTAATTCCCCTCATTTTTTGTTGATAATTTGTTGCTGTTTTTGGCTTCAACAGTAGAAACTATCATGAACAATCCTAAAAATATTAGTACACCTTTTTTCATAATATATGGTTTTAAGGGTTTTGCTTACTCTAATTACTTTTCAGCTTCCGTATTCGATAAGATATTTTTCAAATAACGTGCCAAAAATATGAAATACAGTTTTTTACAACCTTCTTGTGTATTCATTTTGTTGATTACTAGTTAATTATGTTCTATTTTTAAAGTTTAAAAAATGATTTAATTATTAGTATATTTTTCTATATTTATACGACTTAGAAAGAAATAATTATTAGATGATAGAAGCTATTGAGAAAAACTTACAAAGAGGTATTAAATTACTAAATAATATTTCTGATGAAGAATATTCAAACAAATCTATACCTCCCTATTATTCTAGTATAGGTTGTCATATACGTCATGTTTTAGATGTTTTTTCTTGTATATTTAAAGGATTAGAAAATAATTTTGTTGATTTTTCTGTAAGAGAAAGAAATGAATGTGCAGAGCAACAAACAAGTGTAGGGATCGAGTATTTTGAATCTATAATTCATCAACTTAAAACATTAAAAAAAGAAGATTTTAATACTGTTATTAAAGTTTCTGATGATATGGGTTTAGGAAATGAAATTGCTAACTACACAATTGGGTCAGCGTTAATGCAAGCACAAAGCCATGCGATACATCATTATGCAAGTATTGGATATGTTATTTATCAATTAGGTATTGAGTTACCAGATGCAGCTTTTGGTTTTAATCCAACGACTCCAAAAGTTAAAATACAGAATAATTAAAACCGATTATCTCTAGTTTATTTGTAAAGTATACACCTTGTTATTTTGATGAACGATGGCTTCTTTGCAATTGGTAGGATGGATAAATTGATGTTTTTTTTGATAATTAAAGCATGTTTTATCGATAATAAAATTAGCTTCAAAATCTTTTATTCCCATAGGATTATATCTTGATACTTTATAAGTTTTTGTCTCTATTTTATCTTCAATTTTAAACCAAGCACCACTACCAATTCCGCCTAACCAAGTTCCGTTTTCTAATTCAAATACTTTTTTATTAGGTAATTCAGTTCCAATTAAGTTAGGCTCTCCTACAAATTTTTTAAAAAAAGAAGCTTTGTATTCTTTAATAATAGATCTATTTTTATAATAATTAAAGGATTGATTATGAATAATATGTATATTGTTATTTGTAGTTCCTTTAATTACATTCCCAATAGGACTGGGTGTCAATAAATTCGATTTTTTTAATTGTTTACCAATTTTTTTATTTACTGAAGAGGCAATAATGGTATCTGTAACAAACCTTGCACAATTAGTTCCTGGTTTTATAAATGCTCCATAAGGAATTTCCTTTTTATTTATTAATTGATGAATAAAATCGTTGGCTTTATTAAAATTGATTTCATCATGCATACTTGCTACTAATCTACCATCTCCATGTGTTTTTCCGGGATGGTTTTCTATCCAAAGTAAAATTTCTTTTAAGTTGATTAGTTTCTCTTTCTCAAATTTAGCTTTTATGGATATAGAAACATCAGGATCTGTTTCTTTACAACGCACTCGTCCATTTCCATAAGAAGTGATGTATCTTCCAAAATCGAAATAATTAATCTCTGAATGCTCTTTTTTTATCAATAATAATGCAGCATGACCAGCTTGAACAGCATGTTTACCACCAATACCAATTAGTGGCCATATTTTACTCGAAGGTTCCCAGTATGCAGGCCTTACAATTGTATCTGGGTAAGATAGTATGATAATGATTCCATCTGAGTTTTGCATGCTCATTAATTATTAAATAGAGATTTTAGTAATATTTGAAATGTTTTAAAAGCGAAATAAATAGTAAAGATTATTAAGATTGCTGCAATTAATAATATAATATAAGATAGAAATTGTTTAGGAGTATTTTCAAACTTTCTCAAAGCTTTGAATCCCATGGTAAGTGTTACTGGTGAAATAATAAATAGGAATACTAAGATTCCTAATCTTATTAAACCTTTACTTAATAAATTTACATCTGTGCTCATTTTTTATAGTTTTGAATTGCATTTCTTACACTTCCAAATTTCTGTAATAATTCACTCGCTTCGTTTTGGTCGATATTTAATTCCTTAACTAACATTTTTTCACCTCTATCTACCAATTTATTATTAGATAGTTGCATGTCAACCATTTTGTTTCCTTTGATCTTACCAAGTTGAATCATGGTTGTTGTAGAAAGCATATTCAGAACTAATTTTTGAGCAGTACCAGCTTTCATTCTAGAACTTCCAGTAACAAATTCAGGGCCAACAATAACATCAATAGGAAATTGAGCAGTTTGGGACAAAGGGCTATTTTTATTACATGAAATTGAACCTGTAATTATATTGTTTTCATTACACTTTTCTAGTGCTGAAATCACATACGGTGTTGTACCTGATGCTGCAATACCAATAACTACATCTTTACTGGAAATAGCATGTTCTTGTAAATCTAACCAACCTTGATTTGTAGAGTCTTCGGCAAATTCAACTGCTTTTCTAATGGCGTAATCTCCGCCTGCTATTAAACCAACAACTAGTTCATGTGGTACACCAAAGGTTGGTGGACATTCAGAAGCGTCTAAAACACCTAATCTACCAGATGTTCCTGCGCCAATATAAAAAAGTCTTCCTCCAGTTTTTAGTTTTTCAACAATTTTCTGGGTTAGTTTTTCTATTTCTGGGATTGCTTTTTCTACTGCTAAAGGCACTTGTTTATCTTCATTATTAATATTTGTTAATAATTGAGAGATCGTCATCTTTTCTAGATGATTGTAATTAGAATCTTGTTCTGTAGTTTTTATAAATGTCATCAATCAAAAATACATCTTTTCTGTTATAATTGATGAAGGTTTTACTCAAGTTATTTAATCTTTTTCAACTAAATCTATGGTAAAAGTATCAGTTTCTGAGATATGAAAATATCCTAAAGGAAAGTTATTATCATCATTTATATTAATCATATTACCCAATAAAGAAGAAGGTATAGATTGAAAAGGTCCGCCACCATTTTGTCCACTTTGACTTGATAAAACTCTAAAGTATGTATAGAATTCTTTAGAGATTCCAGACATTTTTATGGTAACTGTTGTTGGTAATTCAATATCATCTTCCCTATAAAAGAAAGAAAAATTATAATCAGAACCGTTAAAGAAACGATCTTCGATTGTTATAAATCGATTATTCGTAAAATTGAATAAGTAATAGTTTTCTTTATTTCCATCATCAGTAAACTCAACTATTAGTTCCGTTTCTTTTCCGGAGAAAAGTGTTTTATCACCTTGTTCTACTTTGTTAAAAGGGGCAGATTTAATTTTAGTTGCATTTCCTTTATATGTTTGATCATTATAGATAATAGTTAATTCATATGCGATGTCATCTGCAGGAATAAATGGGTTTATAGGTTCATAATCTCCGTCTGCATTTGTGTCAGAAAAATTAATTATAGAATTATCTGATAAATTTGTTAAAAAAACATTTGCATTGGTAACAGCAGGGATTGCATCATCAAAATAATCTGCG
>JQIA01001022.1_pt1 | contig 14919 bp, 10 predicted proteins | sample 811431 | NCBI WGS metagenome assembly JQIA01 (sample SAMN02998118, study PRJNA258478) | marine sediment metagenome | biome: marine; feature: seafloor; material: sediment; isolation source: oil-polluted sediment collected from 3 locations (0.5 km, 0.7 km and 0.9 km)... | place: USA: Gulf of Mexico ... | reverse complement strand
ATTTGGCTCCCCCTCCCCGATTCGAACGGGGGACCTGCGGATTAACAGTCCGTCGCTCTAACCAGCTGAGCTAAGGGGGAACAACAACCCTCTGTATGAGGGAGCGCTATAATAGTGGATGATGATTCGGTGGTCAACCTTCAATTTGAGTTTTTTATAGTTTTTTTTATGTTGATGATTTAATGTCATAACTAGAGATATGGGATGCTTAATCTTAGTAAGCTGAAAAATTCATATCTTCAATTTAGAAGCGCCTGAAACTAAAAGACTAGTCAGTAAATTATGCTCATTACACAAATTAAAGACAGGGATTAAAATAATAGCAATGGCTTAGAAACTGTTTAATTAAAAATATTTTGCAGAGAATTTCTTCAATCGACTAATCGCATCTTTTAATGTATCCATTGATGCCGCATATGACAGTCTTAAATGACCTTTCGCACCAAATGCACTTCCTGGAACTAACGCCAAACCTACTTCGCTCAAAAGTAGCTCCGCTAAATCAGTATCATCCTTACAACCTACTTTTTCAATCAAGTTAGTTACGTCTGGGAAGGCATAAAAAGTTCCATCACTTTGAAGACATTTGAAGCCTTCGATTGAGTTTAACTCAGTCACTACAAAATCATGTCTTTCTTTAAATGCCTTTAACATTGGCGCTATACAAGATTGATCGCCATCTAAAGCAGCAACAGCCGCCGCTTGTGAAATGGAAGCTGGGTTAGAAGTGCTTTGCGATTGTACTTTCTTCATAGCGGCAATTAGCTTAGTTGGTCCCGCTGCGTAGCCAATCCTCCATCCGGTCATCGCATATGCCTTAGAAACACCGTTCAATACTATCGTTTGTTCATAAAGTGCAGGACAAGCATTTAGAATATTGACAAAACTACCCTTTTTCCAAAGAATGTGTTCATACATATCATCGGTGGCAACAATGATGTTTGGGTGTTGTAAAAGTACTTCGCCAAGCGCTTTCAATTCATCTTCAGAATAAGCCACTCCAGTAGGATTACTCGGACTATTGATAACAAATAATTTTGTCTTATCGGTGATGGCATTTTTTAACTGATTTGGCGTTATCTTCAAATCATTATCGATATGTGTATTAATGATTACCGGAGTAGCATCGGCTAGAAGCGCCATATCTGGATATGAAACCCAATAAGGTGCTGGGATAATGACTTCATCCCCTTCATTAAGCAAAGCTTGGCAGAGATTAAAAAAGCTTTGTTTACCGCCACTGGAGACTAAAACCTGGTTAGCCTCATAGTCGAAGTTGTTATCGCGTTTAAACTTGCTAATAATGGCTTGTTTTAATGCTGGCGTTCCATCTACTGCGGTGTATTTCGTTTGACCAGAATTAATGGCATCAAAAGCAGCCTGTTTAATGTGATCAGGTGTATCAAAATCAGGTTCACCAGTACCTAACCCAACAATATCTTTCCCTTGTGCACGCAATTCGGCTGCTTTTGCAGCTACAGCTAAGGTGCTAGATGGTTTAACCTTTTTGATTCGATTAGAAAGTTGGATTTCCACGATTTTAAGCCTCATTTGTAGATTTTTACTGTATATGCATTAGTCTGTAATTAACATGGTAATTGTAACCGACAGCGAATAAAATAAGATAGATCTAAAAGTAATACTATGGGCGAATTAGAGCAGAATGGAACAAAAATTTAACTTAAAGTCACCCTTCAAACCAGCGGGTGATCAACCTAAAGCAATTGAAGAATTGATGGAAGGATTAGAAGATGGATTGAGTCATCAAACGCTGTTAGGTGTCACTGGCTCAGGTAAAACTTTTACTGTCGCTAATATTATTCAAAACACTGGCAGACCAACTATCATCTTGGCACCAAATAAAACACTGGCGGCTCAATTGTATGGAGAGATGAAGTCATTCTTTCCCGAGAATGCTGTTGAGTATTTTGTTTCTTATTATGATTATTACCAGCCAGAGGCTTATGTCGCTAGTAGTGATACCTTCATTGAAAAGGATGCCTCGATTAATGATCATATTGAACAAATGCGACTTTCAGCCACACGTTCTTTATTAGAGCGAAAAGATTCAATTATTGTCGCATCGGTTTCTGCGATTTATGGGTTAGGCGATCCAAAGCAGTTTCATGGCATGGTTATGCACTTAAAGCTTGGTGATGAAATTAGCCAGAGAGCCATTTTAGTTAAATTAGCCGAATTACAATTTACTCGAAATGATACCGATCTGCAGCGCGGGACTTACCGTGTAAGGGGAGATGTCATTGATATTTTTCCTGCAGAATCAGAGAGAAACGCAATTCGCATAGAACTCTTTGATGATGAAGTCGACAATATCAGCTTGTTTGATCCACTGACTGGTGAAGTCTTTAAAAAGTTACCTAGAGCCACTATTTTTCCAAAATCTCACTACGTTACGGCTCGGCAAACCATATTAGACTCAATTGAAGAAATTAAAGTTGAGCTAAAAGGGCGTTTAGTGCAATTTGAAAAAATGAATAAACTAGTCGAGTATCAGCGTCTAGAACAAAGAGTTCGTTTCGATATTGAAATGATGCAGGAGCTAGGCTATTGCTCAGGTATTGAAAATTATTCAAGATATATGTCAGGAAGAAAATCGGGTGAGCATCCCCCTACACTTTTCGATTACTTACCTAAAGATGCACTATTAATTATTGATGAATCCCATGTAATGGTTTCTCAAATTGGTGCAATGTACAAAGGCGATCGTTCTCGAAAAGAAAATTTGGTGGAGTATGGATTTAGATTGCCATCTGCACTCGATAATCGTCCTCTGCGTTTTGAAGAGTTTGAAGGTCTTGCACCGCAAACGATTTTTGTATCTGCAACTCCTGCTAACTATGAAAAAGAGAATTCTGGAAAAATTGTCGAGCAAGTTGTTAGACCAACAGGATTACTCGACCCTCAAGTTGAAATCCGTCCAGTTGCAACCCAAGTTGATGATTTACTCTCGGAAATCAGGAAGAAATCAGCGATTAACGAACGAGTTTTAGTGACGACTCTAACAAAACGAATGGCGGAAGATTTAACCGATTATTTAACTGAGCATGGCGCTAGAGTGCGATATTTACATTCGGATATTGATACCGTCGAAAGAATGGAAATCATTCAAGATTTACGTAGAGGTGTGTTTGATGTGTTAGTAGGTATTAACTTATTGCGTGAAGGATTGGATATGCCAGAAGTCTCATTAGTCGCTATTTTAGATGCTGATAAGGAAGGTTTCTTAAGATCCGAGCGCTCTTTAATACAAACCATAGGACGCGCTGCAAGAAACCTCAATGGAAGAGCTATCTTGTACGCGGACAAAATAACGGGTTCGATGAAGCGTGCTTTAGATGAAACAGATAGGCGAAGAGAGATCCAACACCAGCATAACCTTGATAATAATATAACGCCTGTAGGAGTGACTAAGGGAATTGATGACATTATGCAAACAGGTGAGAAATTTAGCGTCTCTCAACTATCAAAACAAAGGAGAGTTGCGGAAAAATCGGCTGAGTATAAAGTCAGAACACCCGCTCAAGCTAGTAAAGCAATAAAGGGGCTCGAAAATAAAATGACGGATGCGGCTAGAAATCTCGAATTTGAAAAAGCAGCTAAATATAGGGATGAGATTAGTTTATTGAGAGAAGCCATTTTCAAATAAGCAACAGAAGACTATAAACTAGTTTAAGAAACTCATGTTAGTTATTGATATTATTGAAATAAAGTGTTTTAATATTTAGCCCTTTTAAGAATATAGTTGTCGCCTTGAAGGAATTAGGATTTTTAACAGCTTGCTCACTGATTGTTTTGTGCTCAGGAATAACAATAAATACAATAGTCAATGCTAAATACGATACATACATTAAGAAAAAACCAAGTAGAATCATCAACTTATATCGAGCCTGTGGTCTTATCGGAACCATTAGCATTACTCGATCCTGTTATTTGGCCGGGATGGAAGCAAGCCAATAAAAATTCAGATATTGTTTTTGAAGACGAAGACTTTCATGATTTAGAGTTATCGGGTTTAGATTTTTCCAACGTTCAGTTTATTAACTGTCATTTTTACCATTGTAATTTACGTGGCACTAGCTTTATTTCAGCCGATTTAACCGGTTCTGAATTTACTCATTGTGACTTTAGCCGCGCAAAACTCATTGCAACCAAACTAGAATTAACCTCCTTTAGAAAATGCCTACTTAATGACGTAAACTTTCTAACCGCTTCTTTTAAGAAGACCATGATCGTTAATACGGATTTAAGCTGTATTGATTTGCAAAGTATTGATTTAAGAGGAATTAATCTTGATGGATGTGATTTACGAAAACAGAATTTAAGCGGTAAAGATTTGAGTAATGCGAGTTTGCAAAGAGTCGATTTACGTGGTGCAAATTTATCTAAAGCTATATTTAATGACGCGGATCTTTCATCTGCTTTATTAGCCGCTACCATTTTGAAGAACGCTCAATTTAGAAATGCTAATTTAAGCAGAATTAATCTGTCATCTTTAGATCTTTCAGGTGTTAATTTTGAATCTGCGAATTTAAAAGCCTGTGATCTCAGTGGGGCAAATTTATCGGACGCGAATTTATCAAAAGCGAATATAAGCGATGTGACGTTGTTTAATATTAACTCTATTGGTTGGGACATTAGCGGAATTCGATGTGAGTTTGCCTATTGGGATCAAGATTCAAATGATAAAACGCAATATGCTCCTCACGAATTTGAGCGTATGTATGCTGAGTGTTTAACGATCGATTTAAAATACGATTTTAGATTAACCAATACAGAAATTGCGACTTTACCGATTCTTATTGAACACTTGCAAGCTTGTCATTGGGGCGTTTCATTACGCTTGAGATCAGTTAAAGATGTCGCTGGTGGTGCACTAGTACAACTCGTGGTGGATGAAGCCGGTTCTTTCGCAATTGAAGATTTAGAAACTTCGTTAAAAGAAGAGGCAAGTCGGATTCAAAATGCTCAACTTTCTCTGCGTGCGGATCGAAAGATGCAAAAAGAATTAAAAGAAGCCGTTGCCGGAATTAAAGATAAATTTTGGCCTAGGTTATTAGAACTAGCCGCTGAATATGAGATCGATCAGATTAGAAACTTTAGTGTATTATTTATTGATTTAAAAGATTTTACGCAATGGAATGATGCGACTATTAAGGAAAAATTATCCCTATTTAGAGGGTTGTTAAAACCAATTTTAGCAAAATGGAATGCCAGTTATCCTAATATGGAAGGTGATTCACTAAGAGCAACCTTTAGAAACGCCAATGCAGCAGTTGAATGTGCTTGGATGGTTAGAGATGTTCTAATGGCTGCACAATTTGAATTGAGAATTGGAATTGATTTAGGGCAAGTCACTATCGTTCACAATGAGGTGACGGATAATTCTGATCTTGAAGGGAATGCAGTGAGTATGGCATCACGTATTGAATCAATGGCTCAACCCGGTCAGATTTTTGTTTCTGAGAAAGTAAAACATTACGCAGAACAACAAACGAGTTTATTTCACTTCCATCCAATAAAAGCCCAGCTTAAAAAGGGGATCGGAACTCGCTCTGCCGGAGATTGGGTTGAAGTTTATAACGTTGAGAAAATAGACAAAGTTGAAAAAATGGGCTCGATTGAAAATTAGCCTAATTTTTATCAGGTATGCTTTTTAAACTAAATAATAGAAATTCCCAAAACTTTTTCACCGAAGGTATATCACATCGTTCATCCGGTGAGTGAGCGCCTCGAATGGTTGGACCAAAAGATATCATATCCATTTCAGGATAAGGTTCACTTAATAGACCACATTCCAAACCTGCATGAATAACTTTCACTTCTGGTTTTTTACCGTATAGTGATTCGTAACCAGTTATCATTGTTTGTAAAATTGAAGAGTTTGGGTTTGGTTTCCAACCGGGATAAGCTCCATCTATGCTTGTCTTTGCGCCAATTAATTGAAATAAACCTGCTATGGATTCAGATGCATGATCTCTTGCAGAGTTAACTAGGCTCCGTGTTAAACAAATGATCTCAATATATTTATCATAAGATTTTACAATAGCTAAATTATTTGAAGTTTCGACTATGCTAGAAAACTCATCACTCATTCTTATTGGCGCACTAACACAAGCTGCAACAGCATTTTGAATTTTTATTTGCAAATCAAGACATAAAACCGAATTCGGTAGAGCTTTTTTCGTCAACAAAATTTCAAAATTATCTTCAATGCTTCCATACTCAGATAGAATCAAACGGCTGAAGTCTTGGATGGCTTGCGTAAATTCAGATTCCTTATTTTTATTTAAACAAACTAAAGTAAATGATTCTCTTGGTATCGCATTTCTAAGCGTTCCACCATTAAATGACGAAACTCGAATATTAAGATTCTCTGAGTAAGCATTCAAAAAACGATTAACAATTTGATTGGCATTACCTCGACCTAGGTGAATATCTAAACCGGAATGACCGCCTTTAAGGCCTTTTACAGCAATTTCAAAGGCTATTTGATCTTTGTCTATTTTTTCGCTTTGAATTTCAATGGTAGAAACAATATCAGCACCACCCGCACAACCAACATATAATTCACCTTCATCTTCGGTATCAAGATTAAGCATGATGTCTGCATCAAGATAGCCAGGCTTTAATCCGAAAGCTCCGGTCATAGATGTTTCTTCTTCTATAGTACAAAGTAGTTCCAGTGGGCCATGAGCGATATCTTCTGAAAGTAAAACTGCCAAACCAGCGGCAACACCAACACCATTATCTGAACCGAGAGTTGTTCCTTGCGCCTTTAACCAGTCGCCATCAACATAAGTTGAAATAGGATCAGTGATAAAATTATGAGTCGAATCTGCATTTTTTTGAGGAACCATATCAACATGCCCCTGCATTACAACCGTTAGTTTATCTTCCATTCCATTGGTAGCCGGCTTTTTGACAATTAAATTTCCAACCTCATCAATTTGAGTATTTAAACCTCTGTCTTCGCATAAAGCTTTAATATGATCTCTTAACTTTAATTCATGTTTTGATGGGTGTGGAATATCACAAAATTGTTTAAATAACGAAAAAACAGCTTTTGGCTCTAAGCTTAATATTGCTTCTGATGAATTCATTTTATGGGTATATTCTCAAGTTATTTATATCATGAATAATAACAAATTTGTCCTTCGTTGTCTGATATTGCTTAGATAAAATATTTACTTATAAATTGTTGCCCGTTTCATTTCTGAAATAAATATACCGAGTTCTTTCAATAATTTTGATTCATTAACTGAGTTTTTTGTGATGTTTTTAGCTATAATAGAAACCACTGCTGAGCCACTGATTACGCCACCAATCTTACTTTTAATTGCTTGCACCACTTGGCTTGTATTTGATATGCCAAATCCTAAAAGACTAGGAGGAGCGTTATAATCTGACAACTGTTTAAGGACGTTAGATATTGGCATTTCAACGGAAACATCTGTTCCTGTGACGCCAGCCCTACTTAATAAATAGATATAACCTTTAGCTTCGGTAGCAATTGATTTTAATAATTTTTTAGATGCGTTTGGTGGTGCTAGGAATATTGGTTGAATTTCTGCCTTGTTTGCTTCATTAGTAAAAGATTTTGATTCCAAAAATGGCACATCAGCAATCAATACTGAATCGACACCCGCCGTTTTTGCATTCAGATAGAATCTTTCTATCGAATTACAAACAACGAGATTAGAATAGACTAATAAACCAATAGGAATGTCGGGATGTTCCTCTCGGATTGTTTTTACAAGCCGAAAACAATCGTTGATACTAGCGCCTGATTTTAGTGCCCGAATGGAAGCTTGTTGAATCACTAATCCATCAGCAACAGGATCAGAAAAAGGAAGCCCTAGTTCTAAAGCATCTGCACCATTTTCGATTAAGGTTCGAATAATTTTTAAGCTGACATCATAGTTTGGATCGCAAAGAGTAACAAAAGGTACAAATGCACGCTCTTTTTTTTCGTCTAATCGCTTAAAAAGAACCTCGTAACGATCGCTCATTTCATTTCTCCTAAACTCTCTACTTCTGATAATTCTAGTGAACGAACGTATTCAAGATCTTTGTCACCTCGCCCCGATAGATTGACTAAGATAATAGTATCTTCAGTCAATTCTTGCGCCAATTTATAAGCGTAGGCGAGTGCGTGTGATGACTCTAGAGCCGGAATAATTCCTTCACATCTAGAAAGCTGTTTAAATGCAGACAGAGCTTGTTCATCTGTAACGGCTTCGTATTGGACGCGTCCAATTTCTTTTAGATGTGCATGTTGAGGACCAACTGCAGGATAATCTAATCCTGCTGAAACAGAATAGGACTCTTCTATTTGCCCATCATTATCTTGCATAACAAAGGTGTGAGTGCCGTGCAGAATTCCTTTTTTGCCTTTGTTTAACGTCGCCCCATGTTGATTGCTATCTAACCCTTTTCCAGCTGGTTCAACTCCGACAAGTTTAACGGATGTATCATCAATAAAATCGGCAAATAAACCAATGGCATTTGATCCACCGCCAACACAAGCAATCGCGTAATCGGGTAAACAGTTAGCTTGTTTTTGCATTTGTTGTTTAGCTTCAATTCCAATCATTTTTTGGAACTCTCTTACCATAGTAGGAAATGGGTGTGGTCCGGCAGCCGTGCCTAAAAGATAATGGGAGTCTTTGTAAGAGCTTGTCCAATCCCTTAAAGCTTCATTTACTGCGTCTTTTAGTGTTCCACTACCTGCGGTAACTGGTATGACGGTTGCGCCCATTAATTCCATACGATAAACATTAGGTTGTTGGCGTTGACAATCTTTCTCTCCCATATAGATTTTACATTCTAATCCTAATAGTGAGCATGCTATTGCGGTAGCTACGCCGTGTTGACCCGCACCGGTTTCAGCAATAATTTTCTTCTTGCCCATTCTTTTTGCTAATAACGCTTGTCCTAATACTTGATTGGTTTTGTGCGCACCTCCATGTAGAAGATCTTCTCGTTTTAAATAAATTCTTACTTTTTTATTGGGAGAAAAATTTTTGGTTAAAGTTAATGGAGTAGGGCGACCTGCATAGTTAGTTAGTAGATCATTAAATTCCAGTCTAAATTCTTCATCTGATTGCGAGTTTACAAAAGCTTGCTCCAATTCGAGTAACGCAGGAACTAATAATTCCGGTACGAACATTCCGCCAAATTCGCCAAAGTACCGGTCAAGGATTGGTTGCTCTGAATCTGAGCCAGACGTTGCTAGATTTCCGATTTCATTCATCATTTTCATTCCTAGATGCTATTTCATCAAATAGACGTTTCATTTTCGTTTTAGACTTTATTCCCGGTGAAATTTCGATGCCGGAATTTACATCCATAATATGGCAACCACAATTTTTCGCTCGCACTATATTTTCAACAGACAAACCGCCAGCAAGAATAATATTCGTGTTTAGATTTTTATTGTTGTTGGGATTGTTATTTAAGACGCTATCTAAGTCTTTAAGAATTTCCCAGTCAAATATTTCACCAGTTCCACCAAAATCACTTAATCTTGTGTCAAGTAAAATCATGTCGGCACTACAATTATTTATTTGTTTGGCTAAAATCTGTTTCGTAGTAGTTTCATCGACAGGTAGTGCTTTCCATATCTGAGTATTTGGTAACGATTTTTTTAAGTTTAGAATGTAATGTTCATCTTCTTGACCGTGCAGTTGAATAGCAAATAGTTTTAATCGATTTGCTATATCTGCAACCACATCGAGATCTTCGTTAACAAATACGCCAACATAATTTAAATCGATGTCTTTGGTAATAGAAATAGCTGTAGCCAAATCTATTGCACGTTTTGATTTTTTGTAGAATATTAAACCGGCAAAGGCTGCGCCAAAAGTATTTGTATTTTGAATATCTTCTATTCTTGTTAAACCACATATTTTCACGTTACCGAATAACAATTTTTTGCAAGATTGATGTAAGTTTTTGCTTGCCATTAAATGAGAGCCGACAAGGAATCCATCAACAATATTTGATAATTGATTAACGTCACAATGACTGCTAATTCCAGACTCTGAAATTAGCAATGTTTTGGGGTTTGATTCACGTAAGTGCTGAATTTTTTGTGCTAACAATTCTGTTGTTGAAAGAGAGATAGACAAGTCTTTTAAATTTCGATTATTTATTCCAATAATTTTCGCACCAAGTTCTATTGCTCTATCTAGTTCTTGCTCATCATGGACTTCCGTCAGAATGTCTAATGAAAGTTCTGTAGCGATTTTTGCTAGATTTTTATAAGTATCATCATCTAAAACAGAAAGCATCAGTAGTATTGCATCTGCACCAAAGTAACGAGCTTCATAAACTTGATAGATGTCGATGAAAAAATCTTTACATAATATTGGTAAGTCTGTCAGTTCTTTTGCTTGTTTTAAATACTGAAAATTTCCTTGAAAAAAATGACTATCTGTCAAAACTGATATGCCACTAGCATATTTATCGTAGATGCTGATTATGTTCTTTAAATCAAATGTTTTATTGATTAATCCTTTTGACGGCGATGCTTTCTTGCACTCCAGAATATAAGATGGTTGATTATTGTTGACTGATTTTTCATAAATGCTTGAATAAAGACTGCGATCTGATTCTTTTAAATTTTCATTTATCATTGCCAACGGTTGTGATTTGATACGTTCATCCACTTCCGTTCGTTTGTGCGTAATTATTTTATCTAATATGTTGCTCATAATAAGCTATTACCTTTCTACACCGAGTTCTTGAGTTAATTTGGCAACTTGTTCAACTTTTGCCATACATTTTCCGGTCTCAAGTAGATTCATAATTAGTTCTGCGCCATCTTTTAAATTATCTACTTTGTTATTTATTTTTAGAAGAGCACTAGCGTTAGCTGATATTGTGTAGGCTATTGCTCGATTTTTCCCTTTACTAATATTACCTGATAGGACACCCAACAGTATTTGTTTATTAACATCAGGTGTTTGTCCAGAGATATCATTCGGTTCAGTTTTTGGCAAGCCAAAATCTTTGTGTGTGACCTTATATTCTGAAATAACGCCTTCACATAATTCTGCGACATTAGTTTCATTATGTAAGGTAATCTCGTCATAACCGCCACTATTAACCACCATTGCCCCTGTACAACCAGAAAGACGCAATGATTCTGCTGCCGCAAAACATAGATCCTTAGAATAGATCCCCATCAATTGATATTTAGGTGATGCAGGATTTATTAATGGTCCTAAAAGATTGAAAATGGTACGTGTTTGCAAGGCATTTCTAACCGGCATTACATGCTTTACTCCAGGATGATAATCTGGAGCAAATAGAAAAGTAAAGTTGGTTTTCTGTAGGCAATGACTGGCTTGCTCTGCCGTCAAATTTATATTAAGTCCTAGTGATTCTAATATATCTGCAGATCCACACTGTGATGATATAGAACGATTTCCATGCTTAGCGATTGCTAATCCATACTCGGCTAAAACAAATGCGACCATAGTCGAAATGTTAATCGTATTCTTACCCGATCCGCCAGTGCCACAAGAGTCGGAAATTGTCTGACTTGAAGTTGGTAAAAGGATCGCATTTTCTTTTAATGCTTGAACAGCACCTGAAATTTCTAGCGGTGTTTCGCTTTTGATTTTTAAAGCAACTAACAGGCTAGTGATTAAATGAGAGTTCAGCTCGCCAGTAATGAGCTTGCTAAAAATAGCATAGCTTTCTTCACTGCTAAGAGAATGTCCCGCGTATAGTTTTTCAAGTATTTCATTTGGCATGGAGTAAACCTTTTTATTGCTGAAATATTTAGCTATTTAGTTACTTAGCTAATGAGTTCAATTAATACGCGTTCAATTAACTTTGAACCATTGGGTGTTAAAATAGATTCCGGATGAAATTGTAAGCCGATCACTTTATCTTTTTCTTCTTTTACCATCATTACTTCTTCACCACAATAAGCTAATACTTTGAGGTTTGCTGGCATTTTAGTCGCGGATAGTGAGTGATATCGAGCCGCATAAAAAGGAGTGAATCCAGCAAATAGACTTTCTCCGTTTGAAGTGATGTCCAATTCATGTGATTTTCCATGTACCACTTCTTTTGCATGTCCAACAGTACCGCCATAACTCTTTATTATCGCTTGATGACCTAAGCAAACACCTAGGATTGGATACTTTCCCCTTAATGATTTTAACAGTTCTAGGACGTTGCCCGCCGTTTCTGGGGAACCAGGGCCAGGAGAAATAACAAGCATAATTTTGTTGTTTGCTTCTTCGCATATCTTTATGATTTTTTCTATGGAAATATCATTACGGTAGACTTGTACTTCATCCACAAATATTTTTAGCTGGTTCACTAAGTTATAGGTAAATGAATCAAAATTATCGATCATGATAATTTTGAAGTTGGCTAATTCTGTATTTTTTTTATCAATATGATTCATTTCATTTGTACTTTATTTGCTTGCTGAATAGCGTTTATTACCGCTTGAGCTTTCTGTCGAGTTTCACGTGCTTCAGATGCAGGATCAGAATCATAAACAACGCCAGCTCCCGCTTGGATATGAGCAACGCCATTCTTACAATAAGCACTTCGGATAACGATACAGGTATCCATATCCCCATAGGAGTTAATATAGCCAACAGCTCCGCCATAACTTCCTCTACGAGAACCTTCTACTTGACGAATTAGTTCCGCCGCTTTAATTTTAGGAGCACCAGTGAGTGTTCCCATATTCATACAGGCTTGGTAGGCATGAAAAGAATCTAAATGGCTTTTTAATTTCCCTTTAACGCAGGACACTAAATGCATCACTTGTGAGTATCGGTCGATCTCTAAAAGCCTAGGGATTTCAATTGATGCGTGTTCTGATATACGCGCAATATCATTGCGTGCTAAGTCGACAAGCATCATATGCTCGCTTAATTCTTTTTGATCGAGCTTTAATTCAATCTCGTATCGTTTATCTAAATCATGATCGATACTGCCATTTGAATGTCTTCCTCGAGCGCGAGTACCAGCGATAGGGTAAAGCTCTACAGAATTACTTGAAGTGGTAAACTTTAATGCGCTTTCTGGCGATGCGCCAAATAGAGTAAAATCTTGATCTAACATAAAAAACATATAAGGGCTTGGATTGCTTTCGCGCAAGTGTCTATAGCTGGATATTTCATTATTGCATTTGATGGAAAATGTACGCGAGGGAACTACTTGAAAAATATTGCCATCAATTATTTGTTGTTTGAGTTTTCTAACGCAATCGCTATATTCTTGATCTGTTTGATTAATTGATACCTCGTTATCTAGATGGTCTGTAACTTCACTATTTTCAATATTTCTAGTTTTAAAACTTTTTTCGGTAGTTCGGATCTGTTGAATGCGTGTTTCAATCTTCCTCGATAAATCGTAATAGATATTTTTTTGATTGTCACCAGTAAAAACATTCATATATATTCGTAAGTGTTGATTCTCATTATCGATAACCAACAATTCTTCTGCTAAATAAAACACATAATCTGGGCACTGATTAAGTGTTGCAGATACTTCAGGGAGATTTTCAAAATTATCAATTAAATCAAATGAAAATAAACCGCATAGAAAATTCTTGAATTCGTTATCTTGGCTATCCTTAAAAAACAACTGGTTAATTTGTCGCAAAGAATCTAGATTAGTAATGTTTAGCAATCGCTGATTTTCTTCAATGTCACTATTTTCATGAACATCATTTAAGTAAATAATATTAAGAGTATTAGTATCAATCTTCTCTAATTTGTAATTAGAGTTTTTTTGCTCTTTTGCTTGAAAAGACAAATGCTCTTCAATTAATCTTAAGGCATTGATGCCATTATTAGTCAGAGCTTGTAAAATAACTTTGTTTTTATTACAAGTTATTCGTACGGCTGATTTGTTGACGATGATGCTTTTGAGATTCTTTCGAGTTTCAATCTCGCAGGACTCTAATAAAACTCTATTGGCTGTCGAATTTTCATTTTGATCAATACAAGTTTCAAAAAGTGTCACGGGATCAAGATGACATGCTAACTCTCTGGTTAAAGATTTAACGCTACTGTTGTCATTACTTGTTGTAAATTGACTCATTTTCTAAAAGAACCTAGTGGTAGTATTTAACGGTAGCTTTAAGCTAATATTTTTCCGGCAGCTTTAATAAAAGGCAAAAGACCTTTCATCATTTTCTCAAAATCTTGTTCATCTAAAGATTGCATGCCATCTGACAATGCGACTTGAGGATTATTGTGTACTTCAACAATAATACCATCTGCACCACATGCCACGGCCGCTTTTGCCATTGGTGCAACGAGATCTCTTATTCCGGTACCATGTGATGGATCAACAATAACGGGTAAATGACTTTTCATTTTAATATAGGCAACAGCATTTAGATCTAAAGTATTTCGAGTGGCATTTTCAAAGGTTCTAATACCTCGTTCACAAATTACAATATTTTGATTACCTTCATTAAAAATGTACTCGGCAGCCAGCAAAACCTCTTCAATGGTAGCAGACATACCTCTTTTCAAAATAATCGGTTTTTGTGTTTGCCCAACAGCTTTTAACAAACGAAAGTTCTGCATATTGCGAGCGCCTACTTGAAAAGCATCGATATATTCACCGACTTTATCAACTAAACTAGCATCAATGATTTCAGTAACACACGGAATTCCATACTCTTGTGATGCCTGTTGCATCAGTTTTAATCCTTCTTCTTCTAACCCTTGAAAACTGTAGGGTGAACTTCTTGGTTTGTATGCGCCTCCGCGTAGACCCATCCCACCATGCTTTTTTACAATTTCTGCCGATGCTAAAATTTGTTCTTCATTTTCAATAGCGCAGGGACCTGCGATCACACAAAAACTACCTCCACCAATCATTTTATTGCCAAATTGAACTTGGCTA
>JQIA01001021.1_pt1 | contig 14933 bp, 22 predicted proteins | sample 811431 | NCBI WGS metagenome assembly JQIA01 (sample SAMN02998118, study PRJNA258478) | marine sediment metagenome | biome: marine; feature: seafloor; material: sediment; isolation source: oil-polluted sediment collected from 3 locations (0.5 km, 0.7 km and 0.9 km)... | place: USA: Gulf of Mexico ... | reverse complement strand
GGGCGAACTTGAAATAAAACCTCTTACAAGAAGGATTGCAAGAAGTGTATCAGGTGGTGGGTAACAGCCTAACAGCGGTATTAAGCGGAACAATAAAGATCGAGAATATAACCGATGCTATGCTATAGTTAGCTATGGATGAATTTTATATCGATAATTTAATTAATGACGCAATTAAACAGCTAGCGGATGATAGCCCAAGCTTGGGTGCTGAAGCTTTACAAGAGCTTGCTATATTATTCAATAAAGCAGGTATAGGACGCGAAAGCTTTAATCACATTCGTAAGCACATTATCGAGCAGGCAATTGAAAGAACGAGCGCATATTTTATAAAGATCAAGTTAGAATCATTTGAACATAAATTACAGGAGTCCAGAAATGGCACAAGCAAAAGAATCATCGTCCCAACAAAGCACTGAGCCAGCTACACTAGAAGCTAGAATAGAGAACCTAGAAGCGTTAGTAAGCAAATTATCAGTCATGGTGGGCCAAGGCAATATGCTAAGTGAGTTTAATATCGAGCGATGGAGCCCAAGTAAAAAAGACATGAGTAAATTCAAGGGGTAGTTATGGATTGCTTTACAGTGTCTATAATTGCAGAAGCTCTCTTAATTTATTCAATTTACACAATAGTAGATTGGGTAGTAAAAGGAGATTAATGTGGCAGCACCTAAAGGGAATCAATTCTGGAAGGCTAGAAGCTCGCACGGCAGAGACAAGATGTTTGCAGACAGTGGGTCACTATGGACCTCATGCTGTGAATACTTCGAATGGGTTGACGATAATCCATTATGGGAAATGAAGGTAGCTCAATATCAAGGTGAGCCTGTACAGATGGAAGTTCCTAAAATGCGAGCCATGACATTGGCGGCGCTGTGTTTTTATTTAAAAATAAGTCACGAAACATGGAATCTGTATAGGGCAAGGGAAGATTTTGTTGATGTCACACGTGAAGCGGAGCAGGTTATCTACTCACAAAAGTTTGCAGGAGCAGCTGCCGACTTATTTAACGCTAACATCATAGCGCGTGATCTAGGGTTGGCAGACAAGAAGGAGTTAGCCGGTGCTAATGGTGAAAAGCTTATGCCGGACATTATCAAAGTAATACATGAGTAATGTTGTTGAGGTAAGATTTCCGAAAGCATACAAAAGGCTTGATGAGCCATATCGTTATAAAATCATGTACGGCGGTAGGGCAGCAGCACGAAGCTGGACTATTGCTAGAAAGCTACTAATCAGAGGCACGCAGCGTAAAGAGTTTATTCTTTGCACTCGTGAGCTTCAAAAATCCATAAAGCACTCAGTCCATCGACTCTTAAAAGAGCAGATCAGGTTACTAGGCTTAACTAACTTCTATTCAGTAACCGAGCAGAGCATTAAGGGGTTAAACGGCACTGAGTTTATGTTTCTTGGTGTAAAGGCCAATCCAGAAGAAGTACGAAGCACAGAGGGCGTAACGGTGTGTTGGATAGAGGAAGGTCACTCACTAAGTGAATCATCATGGGATATTATCGACCCAACTATACGCGAGGAAGGCTCAGAGATATGGGCCTCATTCAATACGCGTTTTAAGTTTGATTACTTATATAAGAAATTCGCACTAGATAAGCCGCCAAGTAACGCATTAGTATTAAACACATCGTACAAAGATAATCCTTATTTCTCAGAAGTTTTGCGAGAGCAGATGGCAAAGATGAAAGAGGATGATTACGAGAAGTATTTGAACATTTGGGAGGGCGAGCTTAAGCAATTGGCTGAAGGCGCTATCTTTGGTAAGCAGATAATTCAAGTCAAGCGAGATGCAAGGCGTTGTTATATACCAGTAGTAAAAGGCGCGGTAGTTGATACGTTTTGGGATATAGGTAAAAAAGACCCAGTTGCAATATGGTTCATGCAAAGAGTTGGCAAAGAATACCGATTTATTGATTATTACGAGTCAAACTTAGAGGACGTAGAGCATTATGCAAAAGTCCTCAGTAAGTTAGATTATAACTATGGTCGGCATTATTTCCCGCATGACGCTAATCAGGACAGGTTGGGCATGAAGAGAAACGTTAAAGAGCAATTTACTGATTTAGGTGTTAAGCCGGTGCTAATTGTTCCAGTGGTTAAGATTAAGCAAACAGCAATAGAGCTGGCAAGACAAATATTCCCTGAGTGCTGGTTCCATATCGGCACGGATGATAGAGGTAAGCGATTAGAGAAAGGCTTTGATGCTTTATCTAACTATCGCTACAAGTATAAAGATGATGACGATGTTTACCAGAATGTGCCTCATCACGATTGGTCTAGTAATGGTGCTGATGCGTTTATGCAATTTGCACAGGGCTACATTGAAAAACGAGATAACTTTGATACCACTGCGAGAGCCAATATAGGCTTTGACGTTTTCTAGTGGATAAAGGCAAGCAGATCACGGAGCAATGGTATGTTGTGTTCAAGAATTCAGCTAACGATAACTTCTTAACGCCATACCTCCAAGATGGCTTTCAGCATTGCTACGTTATGAAAGAAACAAGCGGCGGTTTCTTGTGGCAAATAGTAGATTGCACACAAAGCAATATTAATGTTAGTATCGCTTCAACAGATGAATATCCTCATCCCAGGGTGTTTGCCGGTGAAAACGCGGTTATATTGCCTGTAACGGCAACAATTGACCCTCAAAACAAGATGGCGCGGCTATGTGTATTTAGTTGCGTAGAAGTTGTAAAAGGTTGTTTAGGTATTGATAGGACGCTTATTATTACGCCCTATCAGTTGTACAAATTTTTAATTAAATCTAGCAGGGGTTGATTATGGGTGGAATGTTCGGCGGTGCGCCAAAAAAACCAGATGACAGCGCGATTAAAGCGCAGCAAAAGAAAGAAGAATTACGGTTAGCAGAATCAGAAGATGAAGTAGCAAGGCGAAAAGCATTAGCAGGTAGTAAATCTGCTGGTCGTTCGTTATTGGTTTCAGGTTCGGCACGAGGTGTTGAATCAGGTGGGACAGCTAAAAAACTAGGCGGTTAATGTGGCTGGTATTCCTAAAGGGCTGGGGACTATTCAAGATTTATATAGTCGATTCGCTAAAGCAGAAAGTACGCGAGAATCATGGCGATCAATTCATCAAGAAGCGTTTGATTTTGCAGCGCCCAACAGGGAAACCTTCACTGTTCATGCTCAAGGGCAAGAAAAGAACCGCCAAATTTATGACTCGACAGCAGTTCTAGGTCTTCAGCAGTTCGCTAATAGAATTCAATCGGCATTATTACCGCCGTGGTTAGAGTGGATGAATCTTGTTGCGGGTTCAGATATACCAGATAACGACTCTGATAAAGTTAATGAAGGGCTTGAGGAAATAACTAAAGCCGTCTTTGCTGAGTTAAATCATTCGAATTTTTATACAGAGCTAGCACCGGCATTAATCGATTTAGGTATTGGCACTGGAGGTATTTCAGTTGAAGAGGGCGATTTCACAAAAGGCGAGGCGTTAAAGTTCACGAACATACCGTTAGCAGAGCTATACCCTGAAAAGCCGCCAGGTGGCGCGATTGAGAGCGTATGGCGCAAGCAACAGGTCAAGCCATCACATATTAAACGTTTATGGCCTCAAGCTGAATTACCGCAAGAGCTGGCAGATAAAGCAAAAAAAGAAACATCTAAGGACGTTACGATTCTTAATGCGATGTTATTCAATCCTAAAGATGGCAAGTATCACCAAATAATTATTCACAAAGCAACGAAAGCGGTTTTATATACGCAATCTTTTACTAGTAAGCGTGTTATATGCTTCAGATGGCATTTAACACCGGGCGAAGTGTTCGGACGTGGGCCAGTTATTCAGCAATTACCAGACATTAGAACAGTCAACAAAGTAAAAGAATTCATATTAAGAAATGCGGCCTTGCAAATTGCAGGCGTTTATACCGGCGTTGATGATGGAATATTTAATCCTCACACCGTACAGATCGCACCCGGCGCGGTAATTCCAGTAGGAAGCAATGCAAGCGCTAACCCAACTATGCGGCCTCTTGATCGCTCAGGTGACCTTGGATTAGGTGATAATCTTATGCGGGAGCTTCAGGAGTCAATTCGTAAAGCTTTATTTGCTGATCCTATGGGTGATTTAACCGACCCTGTAAGAAGTGCTACCGAAGTAATGCTACGAAATCAGGACTTATTACGCAATCAAGGCGCATCATTCGGCAGACAAAAGGTTGAATTGATTGAGCCAGTTGTAAATGCCGTTATTGATATACTTAGATCACTAGGCAAAGTGCCAGATATTAAAGTTGATGGCAAAGAAGTTGCTATTCGATTAACTAGCCCATTAGCTAAAGCTGAAGGGCAAGAAGATTTCCAAAATAGTCAGATATGGTTTAACGCTGTAGCGCAATCATTACCTCAAGAAGTTGTCGCGGCTTCAGTTAAGATCGAAGAGTTACCTAGATATTGGCAAGAAACGTTAGGCGTGCCGGCTTCATTGGTAAGAACCGAGGAAGAAACTAAACAAATTGCTCAAGCTGTACAGCAGGCAGCAGAGCAAAATATTGAAGGTGGGCAGCCACAAGGAGCGCCAAGTGGGCAGCAAGCATAACTTTTTCGATGATCTAGGCGCTAATATTGATCCGTCAGAAGCGGCGCGTTTAGCTGGTATCAAGAAAGCGGAGGCTGAAAAGCTAGATTATCTAATACATAAAACATTTAGTCAAAATGAAGAAGGTGCAGAATTATTAGCTAAGTGGGCTGAAACACTGATAATGACATCTACAGCAGAGCCAGGCATGGATTTGATTGAAGTGGGAATAAGAGAAGGTCAGAAAAGATTTATCAAAGGTATTTTATTAACTATTAAACGAGTCAAGGATAACTAATGAACATATTGAGGCATCGATACTTGGATGAAGCCACTGAAGGTGGTGAAGGTTCAACCGGAGAAGGTTTACAAGAACAATCAGCAGTTGCAGCAGAAGTAGCAACTGAAGAAACAGCACCGGCATGGAATTTAGCCGAGAACGTGGCTGGTGATGGTGACGCGCCAGAATGGTTTAAGGGCGATAAATACACAAGCGTTAGCGAGCAGGCGAAAGCCTACGTTGAATTAGAAGGGCGGTTTGGCTCGTTCACTGGTGCGCCAGAAGATTACGAATTGCACTTAAGCGATTCATTAAAAGAAGAGGGCGTGTCTATTGATGCTGATGACCCAATGCTGCAAGAGGCCATGAAGTTCGCCAAAGATAGCAATATGAGTCAAGATGGTTTTACTGAAATGGTTAACATGTACGGCCTTATCAAAGTAGCTGAAAACAACGCTATGGCGTTAAATCGTGATGATGAGATCAAAGCATTAGGTAATAACGCGCAGGCAAGAATAAGCAATTTAAACGATTGGGGGCGCGCCAATCTATCAGAAGACCTATTGCAGGGTTTTACTGAAATGACAGCAACAGCAGCCTCAGTTGCAGCATTAGAGCACATGATTGGGCTTACTAAAGGTGCGCCATTGTCACCTGAAGGGTTAAACCCAGCTTCAGCTGTATCTGAAGATGAAGTGAAGGGTATGCAATTCGCTAAAGATGAGTATGGCAATAGAAGAATTCAAACTGACCCAGCATTTAAAGCAGAATACGAAAAGAAACGTAATGCTTTGTATGGTGCTGGTGAACATAGGGTAGTAATAGGGTGATCTCATGGCATTTAGAGCAATAGGCGGGGTAATAACAGGCGTAGGAGCTACCGAATCGGTCGCGATAGGGGGGCGAGGCAATATTCTATTAGCGTTTAACGGGGGGACGGCGCTTATAGACTTGGAAAGGTCATTTGATGATGGCGCGACATGGCATATTGTAAGTAAAGACAGTGTGCCTAACCCAGCTACTTATGAGAATGATGTTAATGGCGTTATCGAGGAATATGAAACAAGTGTGCTATATCGCTTTAACTGCACCTCTTATACGTCAGGAGCGATTAATTATCGCATTAGCCGATGAAAAACTTACTAATTAAATTACAATCATTGTGGCTAAGCGTTTGCTTAGCTAAAGGATGGAAAAAACGAGGGCGACAAAATGTTAAATAACTTCTTAAAATTAGCGGCGCAGTATTTCCGTATGACAATCAAGCAGGTTTTTAGACCTATTAGCCCTGGCGGTTATCAGCAGGGTGCAATTATGCCAGAATCACGTTTGATGGCAGAAATTAGGCGTACAGACGGAACGATTGAGAGCTTAGGTATATTATCAACGAAGGTCGTAACGACAGCGTTTGTAAATTTATTAGTTGACCAACTTCAATCTTCAACAGGTGAGATTGCTAATTTTAGCTTTCACGGGATGGGCATTGGAGGAGCGGCCGAGGCGATAGGAGATACCGCCTTGGCATCCGCAGTTGAAACCAGAGCAAACGGAACTAAGACCGAAGGCGCGAGCGCTAACATTTATAGATCGGTTGGTACGGTGACGGCTACAGCAGCAAGGGCGATTGTTGAACATGGCTTATTTAATGCCTCATCTTCAGGCGTGTTGATGGATAGGTCCGTCTTTGCTGTAATTAATCTAGGCAGCGGTGACTCGGTTCAATTCACTTATGAACTTACTGTCCCAGCAGGAGGCTAGAAAATATGAGTGTCTTATTAAAAGATGGTGAAGCTACGAGTGGTACTACTATTTTAAAAGTAACCCCTAAAACTTATGGTGCTAAGGCTTAATATATGTTTGCCAATTACACACAAGAAACATGCACAGGCATAGGCGATACACTATCCTTAGCAGGTGCAACAACAGGTTTCATCCAATTCTCGAAATCATTTGCTGATGGAGATTTAGTCAGCTATGCGCTGGAAGATTCAGGCGGTTCGATAAAAATAGCAGGCATAGGCGCGTTTGCGGCTGCATAGGAGGCTATTTTGTTCGCAAATTTAACAGAAGAAACTTGCACGGGTACAGGTAATGTACTGACATTACTTGGTGCTACACCGGGGATGCGCCCTTACAGCCGAGGTTTTGATGATGGAGCTTTGGTTTCGTACATTGTTAAAGACTCAGCGGGCGTCATTACAGCAAGCGGTATTGGCACTTATGCAACTGCTGCTAATACAATCACACGCAACGATTTTGAAAATGATGACGGCACGGTAACGAATAAAAACCCAGCGACTAATATTGCCTTAAGTGCTGGGACTCATACGATTACTTGTGATGTTGTTACTCCGTCTGTTGGTAGGTTGGTTGCTGGCGAGCAGACAGCGGTGAGTCTAATTACGTCTTTTCCTATTAATCTACACGATACTGATCCAGGCAAGGGGCGAGGTGCAGACCAGTTGAGTTATTTTGGCTGTTACTATCCGTTTCCTATTGTCATTAAAAGCCTTGGTCTTTATGTTACAACGGCGGATGCTGCGGCCATTAGTACTTTTGCAGGGCTGTACGAAAATAAATCAGACTTATCAGCCGAGCCAGGGGATTTGATTATTAGTACTGGTAATCTTGATGGGTCGGTTGTTGGTGAGGTTTTAGAGACACTGCCTAACCCTATTTATCGTCCGCCGGGGATCACGTGGTTCGCTGCAAAAACAGATTCGGCAACGATGAAATTTACGGGTGGCGGACCTACGGATTTCACTAATCCCTTTGGGTATCGCAGATCTGATGTTACAGCAATGTTCAGGGCAGCGGTCACGGGTGCTTTACCTTCTGTTGCAGTTGGTTTGGCCTCTGAAAACAACGGCTCCGTCGTTCCCTGTTTTGAATATGGTAGATAGACATGATTAAATTAAACAATAATTTTACATTACATACAATAAATGCAATAAATGCAGCTGGGCATTCAATTAAAAAGCGTGATGGTACTTTCATTACGTCAGATGACACAGCAGTACAACTAATAATAGACAACTACGACCCGTTGCCAGAGGAAAAGCTAGAATCAACAGGGCTTGTCAACAAAGCAGCAGGTAAAGCTCGTGCTCGGTATGCAACGGATATTCCATTTCAAGATCGAACGTACTCATTAAAAGAAGCCGATGCTCGTGCATTTCAAGCAGCGGGAAATCCAGAGGAGTTACTAGCCGATTACAAATGGATAAACGCAAGAGCTAATCGAGAAGGTGTAACAGGGGCAGTTGCAGCAGCTCAGATTATTGCAATTTCAGACGGATGGCATTCAATAATGTTTGCAATTGAAGATGCGCGTGATCTAGCGAATGCGAATATCAACAAAGAAACAGATTGGCAGCAATGCACTGTTATTGCCGATGCTGTTATTGCTCAAATCGAGAAAATCTAGTGTGGTATTTAAAACGGCTTAACAGTGTAACAATACCTGTTTACTTTGAGATGCAATATCTACCGAAATGGGCTTTAGCTGTAGCGGTAGTATTTTGGTGGGTTATTTAGATGCCTTTAGGCTCAAGTCCTTTAGGATCACGGCCTTTAGGTGCTAGTAGTGCAGCAACAGGTGGTGCAACCGCGCAAGCGGTAAGCGGCTTATTAGCAGCGTCAGGTTCGCTTAGTACGCAGGTAATAGCGATTCAAGCAGTAAGCGGCTCTGTTTCTCTAGTTGGTCTAGTCGTAAAAGCAGCCGAGAAGATCACATCAGGAAGCGCGAGCATTAGCGGCTTTGTGGCGAAGAAAGTCAATAAAACAACGGCCGGAAGTGTTTCAATTGCCGGAGGTGTCGCAAGGGTAATTGGCATATTAAAATCCGGTGCTCTCACTGTGGCTGGTGCAGTCAATGTGTCGTACTTATCATTGCAGGTTATTGCCGGAAGTATTGCGACAAGTTCGACGCTAGGTTTGCTTTATGTGCCGTATTCCGCAATCACGAAGGCATACGCGTATATTCGTGGGGTAGTTCGCGGAGTAGTTCAAGATGGAAACGAGGAGGTATAACAATGTTCACTCAAAGCACATTCGCGCCAGTTGGGGCGCATTCATCCGATACACCGAGTTTATACAGCTATAAAACCGATGATGATATTGCAACAGTAACAGAGGTGGGTTACTTTGCTGATAAATCGGCCCAGCTTGAGGCTGGTGAATACATATTAATGAGGAGTGATAATGGCTTTTGATTTTAAAGAACTAGCAACGGTCGGTGCGCAAGCATCGGCAGCGCCTAAGCTGTATTCCTACCGATCAGATGACACGCTTGCAGATGTTAGCGTCGCAGGTTATTGGGTTGATAAGGAGGCAGAGTTCGATGTCGGGGATTGGATTATTTCGGTATTGAGTGATGGTAATGTATTATTGCAAGTGCTGGCAGATACATCGAGTGTTGTTCCTGTTCAGCTCGCAGGGATTCCAGCAGATAACTTCACGGGTGGGTTTTTCAATTATCATGACCTAGCGACAGCGACAACGCCTATTTCGCTAACTGGCGGTACTGGACCAGTAAAATTAACGAACGACGAGCAGGGAGCTTTGACGTCAAAAGACTACCCTCCTTTGGGTGTTACTGACTTTTGGAATTCTTCTACTAACCAATTCGATTGGACTGAGCTTTCTCTTGGCGACATGGTTGACTTAAGGATGGATATTAAGGTGACAACAACTAGCCCTAATCAAGTCATAGATGTATTTATGGTGACAGGAGTAGGTGGGACTGAACAGGTAATACCCTTCGCGTCGGTGTTCGTAAAAACAACTGGAACGGTTGATATAGGAAGATATAACGGCGGTTATATGGGTGATCTAAATACGTTAAACAATCCTTCTGAGTTGCGGATACAGTCGGATGGCAACGCAACAGTGCAAGTCATCGGATGGTATATTAAGGCTATAAAACAGGGGGCGTAAAACTGTCAGTTTGACATGAACCATTTAAACGGGTATAAATAACGTACTTCTATCCGATACCCTTTACAGGCCGGAATTGTGGAAGGCGTCAGCTATTAATTTTAGTTAAGCCACCCGATTCGGTCACTGGTAAAGCTAATAAAAACAAGTAATTTAATTTTATTAGAGGGTATTAAAATGTCAAAAAACTTAAGTAATGCAGCAGTCATTGAGTTTGATGCTGAAGTCAAGCACCAATATGCAGGTATGGGTAAGCTACGTAATTGCGTAAGCATTCGTACTGGCGTAACTGGTGAGTCATATAAATTCACACGTATGGGCAAAGGCCAAGCCAATCAGAAAGCATCACAAGCAGATGTTACTCCGATGGATATTGGGCACGCTCGTCAAACAGCAACGCTGGAAAACTGGAACGCTCCAGAATACACCGATATTTTCGATCAAGCAGAAGTTAACTTTGATGAGAAAATGGAGCTAGCCAAAACTATTGCCGGTGCATTGCAGCGCCGTGAAGATCAATTAGTAATTAATGCAATGGCAGCAGTCACATTCGCAGCAACTAACGATAGCGACCCTGATACCGGCCGTGTATTCGATATTTCAGGATCACGTAACTTTGATTTAACTGCAATTCGTTCAGGTGTAGGCCATTTAAACGATATTGAAGCTGATGAAGGTGATCGTTATATCGTTCTACGAGCTCAAGCACTTCAGCAGTTACTTGAAGATTCGACTGTAACAAGCACCGATTTCAACACTGTTAAGGCGTTGGTAAACGGAACACTTGATACATTCATGGGCTTGAAGTTCATCACCATTGGTACTCGTGCTGAAGGTGGTTTACCGGGTGTTGCGGCTGATCGTGAGGCGTTCATTTGGCAAAAAGCCTCAGTTGGTTTAGCAATTGGTCTTGATATTAAGACTACTATTGATTGGGTTGCTCAAAAAACTTCATGGCTTGCTAACGGTATCTTTAAAGCTGGCGCGGTTGCTCGTGAACCTCAAGGCATCGTTAAGATTCAATATAACGAAGGCACTTAAAGGCTGATCTAAATAAGGGCCATTAATTTGGCCCTTTACTTAAACAAAATATAGAGGTATTTATCATGGCACTATCATTAACAGCTTTACTGCCTTTAGGCACAGCAAACAGTAATGCACCACGAATTTGGAGTTACAAAACCCCTGATTCAAGTGCAACAATGGTCGCTTCTGGCTATTTTGATGACGCGGTTGATTACGGTATCGGCGTTAACGACATCATTCTTGCGATTGGTGTAACTGGTGGAACGGAAGTCTTTACGACTATCGTTATCGACGCTATAACAGCAGGGGTTGTCACTGTAAAGTCAACAGTACAAATCTTAGCGTAATAAATAGGGGCGGCCTAGGTCGTCCCCGCTTTTAACAAAAAAGGTTATCAATGGCTAGTAATATAGATATTGCATCAAACGCACTTCTTCTTATTGGTGACGCACCGATTTCATCATTTACTGAAGCTGGTGCTGGAGCACAGGCGGCGGCTAACCTGTACAGTCAAGCCTATGAGCGCTTATTGTCAGAATTCCCTTGGTCTTTTGCGTTTAAAGAACAAAATCTTTCAAGACTATCAGCTTCACCAGATAGCAAAACCAATTATAAATATGCGTTCCAATTACCCACTGATCTAATTCGGTTATGGGCCATTATGCCTAATTCGCGTTATGTGATTATTGGCGATCTATTGTATTCAAATGAAACGGAGCTATTGGCTCGATTCGTTTACAAGGTTGATGAAGGCAGTTTACCCGCTCATTTTATTGAGGCTTTACAATATAAGCTTGCGTCAGACTTTTCTATGTCAGTAACAGAGGACAGGAATAAAGCCGCTTATTATGCTGAGCTTACATCACAAGCGCTAGCTAGAGCCAAGAACATTGACTCACAAGGTAGGCCACAGCAGCCAATTATTGATAGCCCATTTATTGAAGCAAGGTTTGGAGCTAGATAATGGCTGATCTTTGGCAATTTCAGACAAACATGAACAGGGGGGAGCTTGACCCGCAATTGGCTGGACGTACTGATTTGCAGGCGTATTACAACGGCCTAAAAGAAGCAACGAACGTTCTGACTATTCCGCAAGGTGGCGTTAAAAAGCGACCAGGAATGGAATACTTAGGCGATTCAGAAGGTGATGGCCGGTTAGAAACCTTTTCATTCAATACAGAACAGAATTACTTGCTGGTATTTTCATCTTTAAAGATGCAAGTATTTAAAGATGGCGTATTGCAAACAAACATCAATGGTTCAGGGAATGATTACCTAGTCATACCTTGGACAGCGGCGCAGATTGAAGAAATGGATTATATTCAATCAGCCGATACAATTATTATCACGCATGAAGATGTTGAGCCTAGAACGATAACTAGAACAAGCGATACAGCATGGGCCATAGCAACTATTCCACTAGTGAATATTCCCCAGTTAGATTACAACGATGGTAGCAGTCCCACGCCTGTTAGCAACATACAGCGAATCACATTCGCTCACCAAAGCAATGGGGACAGATACAAGATAAGTCTTAATTCCGTGTTAACGGATGATATTATTTACGGCAGTGATGATGGCGCAAATATAGCGAATATCACGGATGCTTTGCAGGCTTTGCCGAACACGGCTAATTCTGGGGTATCTGTGTCAACTATAACCTCATTATCTGTTTATGAAATCACCTTTTCTGGTGATTCGGCAGATGACTACGAAAAATTAACCATTACGCCTGTCTTCACAAGGTCGGTTGACTTCGTAACATCAACAACAGTTACTCAAGCTGGAACAAGTGGAGCAGAGGACGTATGGAGCGCTGGGCGTGGTTGGCCTAGAACATGTACTTTTCATGAGGCTAGATTGTGGTTTGGTGGTTCAAAATCAAAACCATCTACTTTATGGGGCAGCATGGTTTCTGATTTCTTTAATTTTAGCAAAGGTCGCTCAAGGGATGATGAAGGCATTACGGCCACACTTGATACAGATCAATTAAATGCGATCAATTCGCTATTTTCTAACCGTTCTTTGCAGATATTTACAACGGGTGGTGAGTTTTACATTAAAGAATCACCGGTTACACCTGAGAATGTAGCGGTATTGCCTCAAAGTAACTTAGGCGCGAAAAGAGCAAGAGCTGTTACAGTTGATGGCGTTACCTTATTTATTCAAAAGACAGGTAAAGCACTTAATCAATTCGTATTTATTAATGATTTTCAAGCAAATGAGTCACGATCAGTATCAGTTTTATCACCACACTTAATCAAAAACCCTAAAAAGCTTACCTTGAGCGTTGGTACTGAAAGCTCAGATGCAAACTATGTTTACATGGTTAATGATGACGGGACGGTAACAGTATTTAATACGCTATCTAATGAAGATATATCAGCATTTACAGCGTGGATAAGCTCGGCCGCCACTGGTTTCATTAAATCGGTCACGGTTGTTGATTTCAAAGTTTACATGCTTATTGAGCGGGTTATTGATGGTTCAACTGTTTACTTTATTGAGCGGGAGAATGCATTACTAAACACTGATTCAGCAGTTATCGGCACAGGATTAGTTAGCGCCACCCTAACAGGTTTAGATCATTTAGAAGGTGAAACGGTAAAGGTTAAAGCAGATGGCGCTGTGATGGCTGACGCGGTGGTTTCAGGTGGCTCTATTACTACCGAACGAACAGCCGATACAATCGAAGCAGGGCTTGAATATAAGCCAGTAGTGACAACTATGCCGCTTAACACTAATTTAAAGAATGGCCCTAATGCGGCTTCAAAAAAGCGTATTACTAGAGCAGCTATTCATGTTTATGAAAGCAATGGAATTATTGTTAATGATAATAGGCTTGCTGATAAAACGATTGGTCAAAATCAATTCGATGCGCCTGAGCCACAAACGGAATTTAAAAGATTATTTTTGCACGGCTGGAGCTTAGAGGCCAGTGTTACAATAACCCAAGATACACCAATGCCATTTCAAATTTTGAGTATAGGTACGGAGACCAAGACATGAGCAAATTAGAAGGTAAAAGCTAATGGCCGCAGGAGCAGCAGCAGGGGGCGCATGGATAGCCGCTAATGCTGGTTACATTGCAGCAGCAACGGCAGCGGTATCAGCTGCAAGCCAATATAACCAGCAAAAGAACGCTGCAACGGCAGCTAAGAACGAAGCCGAGCTTAAAGCAGAGCAGGAAAAGCTTGCTGCAACGCAACGAGAGTCAGACCGTAAAGAGCGGTTAGCCTATGCAATGTCAAGTCAAACAGCTTCGGCAGGGGCTAGAGGCGTTATCGCTTTAGAAGGTTCGCCATTAACTGTATTGCAAGAAGATATTAGGCGTGAAGAGGTTGCAACAGAGCGTGATATTTTCGGATCAAAGTTAGCCGCAAGCACTGCTTTAATTAGAGGCAGGAATCAATCAAGCTCATTAAAGACTGGCGCTAATATTGGCTTAATCGGGGATATTGGAAAAGTTGCATCAATTATGCCAGCGGGGAAATAATGCCAACACGATTCAATGAAACAGTAAATATTCGGCAAGTAGATTCAGATGTTGCTGGCGTTTCTAGTTCTTTATCGCTGGCTAATAAGCTAGGTGACTTCAAAAATAAAGCAATTAGGTTTGGCGAACAGGAAGCAGTTAAGCGCGGTGTTGAAGGCGCTAAAAAAACAAAGCTTGAAAAAGAAGTTATCGGTGGGCAGCAAGTAACGAAAGCACCAAAGATGATGGCTGATAGCTTTTTTGGTAGCATTGAGCGCAACGCGCACAACAAAACATTAAGATCAGCTTATGCGGCCTCACTTGATTCAGATAACCGCAATGCAATTACTTCTTTTGCTACTCAGTACAAAGATGATATAGGTGCGTTCAATGATGCGGTCGAAGGTTATAAAGCTGGAGTTATTGAGGGTGTCGATCCTTCAATTCGCCAAGGTGCAGAAATCGACCTAAATGGCCGTATTGATGGTGCTCGAATAAGGGTGCATCAAGCAACTATCGAGCGTCAAAATAAAGAAGCTGAAGAGTTAATCAATAAAAATGCTATCGAGGCCAGTAATGAAGCTTATCGCCACGCTAGAAATGGTGATGTTGATTTAGCTGAAGAAGAGCTAATTAAAGCGGCGCTTTCTATTGAAG
>JQIA01001019.1_pt1 | contig 14949 bp, 13 predicted proteins | sample 811431 | NCBI WGS metagenome assembly JQIA01 (sample SAMN02998118, study PRJNA258478) | marine sediment metagenome | biome: marine; feature: seafloor; material: sediment; isolation source: oil-polluted sediment collected from 3 locations (0.5 km, 0.7 km and 0.9 km)... | place: USA: Gulf of Mexico ... | reverse complement strand
TACAACCCCTTCCATTTCAATACTTTCTTCTTTAGGCATATTACTCTGTTTGTTAAGTTAAATTTCTGGAGAACTGTAGACATTATATTACTCACTCACTGAAAGTCAACGTTTTTTTTAAAATATATGCAAAAAATCAGAATAGATAAATGGTTGTGGGCCGCTAGATTTTTCAAAACCCGTAGTTTAGCAACTGCCGCAATCAATGGTGGCAAAGTGCATCTGAATTCGCAACGTACTAAACCAGCCAAAGAAATACATATTAATGATGAATTAACTATTCGTAATGGTAATCATGAACGTACAGTAATTGTACAAGATTTATCTGATCAACGTCGTCCAGCTAAGGAGGCTATTTTATTATATGAAGAAACTCCAGCAAGCATTGCTAAACGAGAAAAAAACTCAGAATTATATCGTCAAGCTGCTGCATTACGTCCACGTGGTACTGGTAGACCGACTAAAAAACAGCAACGGGATATTCATAAGTTTATCAGAATTACTGATGAAGAATAATTTATTCTGCTAAAACAGCTTGTTGTTTAATAAATAACTGGCTAATTCCATCTTTAGCAAGATTTAACATAGTTTGTAGTTCTTCAGCTCGAAAAGCATGGCCTTCAGCAGTACCTTGAATTTCAATATAGGCAAAGCCGTCATTCATAACAATATTCATATCAGTTTCAGCATTAGAATCTTCGTCATAATCTAAATCTAAAATTGGTACGCCTTTATATATGCCAACTGATATAGCAGCAAGAGCTCCATGAATAGGATTCTTAGTTATTTTTTTCTGATCCAATAAATATTGCACTGCATCAACTAGAGCAATATAACCTCCAGTAATTGAAGCTGTACGAGTTCCTCCATCGGCCTGAATTACATCGCAATCAATAGTGATGGTGTGTTCTCCTAAAGCTTCTAAATTCACCACCGAACGTAGAGAACGCCCAATTAAGCGTTGGATTTCTAAAGTACGTCCACCTTGCTTACCACGATTGGCTTCACGTACCATACGTTCATTGGTAGAACGAGGCAACATTCCATATTCTGCTGTGATCCAACCAGATTTTTTATCTTTTAAAAACCTTGGTACTCGATCACTAACACTCGCATTACAAATAACTTTAGTGTTACCAAATTCTACTAATACTGATCCCTCTGCATGTTTAGTATAATGACGAGTTAAATTAATTTTACGAAGCTCATTTGGAGAACGACCGCTTGGACGCATAAAAATCCTCTTATAGATATAATATAAATTTTGGTAGATTCAATTGACAGAAATATAATAACTATTGAATAAAGCAATAGTTCGTACAGTATTACATATTAAGAGTTCCATAGTGAATCAAAACTTAACCAAGAAGTATTGAAGTAAGTGAACCCTGGAAACGTGCTTTATAAAATCGGTAAATGTCTTTAGCAGCTAGTAGAAAAGTGCAGTGTGCAATTTTATAAATTCTGAGATAGAATCTGAATATGTTTTACCACTAGCTATTTTTAATAGTTCTTTTCATATACCCCCCGGTAATCGAATGAATTAAGAACAATTAAGGTTTAACAGTTACCTTCTCAATAATTACTTGAGTTTTTGGAACATCAGTTCTAAATTGACCGCCACGCCCAGTTTTAACCTGTCTGATTTTATCTACAACTTCCATACCTTCAGTAACTTTACCAAAAACAGCATATCCCCAACCACGAGTAGTTTTAGCAATAAAATCAAGAAATTCACTATCTACTACATTAATGAAAAACTGAGCAGTAGCAGAATGTGGATCATTAGTACGAGCCATTGCTATCGTACCACGGGTGTTTTTCAGGCCATTATCAGCTTCATTAGGAATTGGATCATGAGCTTTTTTCTGCTCATATTGTTTATTAAATCCACCACCTTGAATCATAAAATTACCAATAACTCGATGGAAAATTGTACCATTATAAAACCCTTCTTCAACGTAATGTAAAAAATTATCAACACTTTTTGGTGCTTTTGCAGAGTTTAGTTCAATCACAATATTACCAAGACTAGTCTGCATAATCACTGATTTAGATGTTGTTACAGCTTTATCTGCTACCTCATGTTTATGGCTTTCATTACAATATCCAGAAAATGATAATAATAAAAATAATACACTAACAAAATACTTCATTCAAAACACTCCTTTATAATATAAGTTGTAAACATCTATTTAAAAAAATACTATCCATTTAGAGCATTCAGGTCTTCAACATTAATAGAACCTTTATTACGGAACAATACTATTAAAATTGCTAGCCCAATTGCGGATTCAGCAGCTGCAACTGTTAATACAAAAAATACGAAAACTTGCCCAGCAATATCAGCATTGAAGTAGGAAAAAGCGACAAAATTTAAATTAACTGATAACAACATTAACTCAATACACATTAATATCACAATCAAATTTTTACGATTAAGAAAGATTCCGGCTATACTGATACAAAATAAAATAGCTCCTAAAATAAGAAAATCAGCTAATTCTGGCATATGTTATTCCTTTGGTTCAGATGGCATGTTAACAATTTTGACATAATCCTCACGATTTACACTAACCTGCTGTTCTGGTTTTTGATATTTAGCTCTATTATGAGGACGCATAGTTAAAGCAATAGCGGCAATCATGGCGACTAATAATAATGCAGCGGCTATTTCAAATGGATAAATATAATCAGTATACATTACCATTCCTAATGCTACAGTATTAGCTATTCCAGTTGCTTCTGGTGGTGGAATACTTTGCCAAGCTCCAACTACAAATACCATTTCTAATAAAATTAAAGCTCCAACTCCACCAGCTACCGGTAAATTATGGACAAATCCTTCTCGTAATTGAGAAAAATTGATTTCCAACATCATTACCACAAATAAAAATAGCACCATAACTGCACCAACATAAACTAATACCAATGCAATCGCAAGAAATTCGGCTTGTAATAATAACCAAATTGCTGCTGAAGAAAAAAATGCTAATACTAAAAATAAAGCTGCATGAACAGGGTTTTTAACTGTAACCACTCGTACAGATGCAAATATTAATATGAGAGAAAACAAGTAAAAAGTAAATTTTATCATATAGTTAATCCAAAAAGTTAAATTTAATTTCTTAATTATTGTAACATAAGTGTTCGGTATTATAGTAACATTCCTATATTCCCACTCCATAAAAATAGATTATATTAAAAAAGAAATAAGTTATAGTAAAGGTTTAAGAAAACGTGCAATAAATTTAGTTATAGAAGAAAATATAAGAAGTGTAAGCAAACTATTTGGTGTACAGTACAACCCAAGATTGGGTAATTCAAAGAAGCAGGAATCTCCAAAACACAATTTGTGTAAATGTCCAAAATAAATTTATCAGAATTATATCAACAAGTATTAGAACAATAGATTTCAATACATGCACAAACGAGTAACCCAATCAGATATAAGTAAAGCCTTGAATAAATTTGGAATAACTTTTAAAAAACATTTAGTTATGAAGAATAAGATAAAGTAGAAGCAATTTAAACAACTAGTTGATTGTATAGATAAAAAATAATTGGTATATATTGATGAAAGATGAAAGTGGCATTAAACCCAATATAATAAGAGATTATAGATGGTCACCCAAAGTAAAAAAATATTTGGATGTCGTAAAGGTAAAAAAGAACATAAATATTAGGTAGTCCTGCGCAAAGTAGTGGTTAATTTATTAAGTTATTAAATTTATTATAATTTCAAACAATCACCACTACATATTGCAGGACTACCGATTAGTTTATAGTAATTCTTAATAGTTTGGATAGCTTTTTATATATACCCAGCCTCATTGCAAATTTCTGCACAATATTCAATCAAGTATTCAATATTTTTTTTATCAATCGAATCTTTCCAACTATCTATTTTACCAATTCTAAATGTTCTGGCTGAAGGATTATAAATTTGGTTTAATTTAGCGGTAATTTTGTTATCAAAGTTAATATTCAAATATTCAGCAAGTTCTTTTACTACATTTGCTTGTTTCTCAGTATTACCACCTCCTTGTTCACCAATTAAATCTTCAAAACGAACTAATAGACAATTCGGCTCATTACGCCATGCCAGTATTGACTGATAAACATCAATAAAACTAGTTACTTCAACATTGGCTTTGCTTGCATGACCACCTTCTAAAATAAAATGAAGCTGTTGCGTAATAGACATCGATTTGAAATCATCATAGAGAAAATGAGTTCCCATTCCGCTACTTTGGGCATTCAAAATAAATGGAATCAAGGAAGCAACTACTGCACGTGGATCACGTATTATAACCAAATGTCGGTAATTTAATCCGGTAATGATAGGAGTTAATGCTGAGTTAAATGGAATATGTCCTTGAATATATTGACCATATGGGATGGTATCTAGCCAATATTGCATTGTCGGTTGATTGACAAAATATGGAGTAAAAGCTCCTATAGCAATTTTAGTATCAGCCTTTGATTTTTTTTTCTGAGAATCTTTAGCCTGTCTGTAATTAAAATATTTAGGAGTGCTAAATCCTATAGCATCCGAAACTCTTTTAATATAACCGCGATTGGTAGAATATTCTTTATAATCAAAAATTTCTATAGCTTTAGTTAACAGATGAGTGCCGCTTTTGGGCAAAGAATTAATTAATATTCTGCTTTGTTGTAAATGAGTTGATTTCATAAGTTTATTATTTTGCAACCTAAAACATGCCTAAAGGTGGTATTTCTTCCGAGTCAATATATATATCTAACACGGTTGGGCCAGAATTGGTATAAATTTCCTGCAAATTGAGCTGTTCAAAATCTCCAGCAGTACGAATATTATAACCATTTGCTCCCATTGCCTGAGCCATTAAAGCAAAATTAACTGGCGGAATAGCGAACTCAAGAGCTTCTACTCCAGTTTGGCGATGTCTATGTTTAACCATTCCATAAGATTGGTCATTTAATATGATAAAAATAACTGGTAATTGTTCGGCCACAGCAACGGTAATTTCTTGACCATTCATTAAAAAACTGCCATCTCCAGTCATACAAACTACCGGAGTATTTGGTACGCCAAAAGCAGTTCCAACCGCACTACCAATTCCCCAACCCATTGCTGCGGTTCTGGTAGATAAACGGTAATTTTCTGGCTGAGTGGAAAAAAAATAATGAATTGTCCAAGCTAACCAATTGCCAACATCAACTAGAAACCGAGTTTCTGTAGGAAGCTGTTGCAGTAATTTATAAATCAAACGTGGGATTTTTATAGGTAATGAATTATCTAAATTTTGATAGCTTTCTGGTTGTTTTACTGTAATTTGAGCTGGTAAATAGTTTTTGTTTAAAATTTCAGGTGTCGTAATCGTTGGTAACTGTAATTTACCGTCTAATTGCATAGCTTGTATACGAGTTATTAACTCTTGGAATACCGTCTTGATCGCACCATGCACTTGCAAACATGCCATAGAAGAACGGGTAAAATACGCATTTGAATGGTGAATGTGAACTAATTTATCATTTAATACAGCAGTATCCCAGCTAGAAGTTGGCCATTGACTTAAATCAGTACCAACAGCTAAAATTAAATCTACCTCTTCGTCGATCAATGCTTGACGAGCAGTTTCATGGCCAGCAAAGCCAAATACTCCACATGCTAAAGGATGATAAGGATTAACCCAAGATTTACCTGCTTGAGTTGTGATAATTGCGGCATTAATTATCTCAGCCAAAGCTATGATTTCTTGAGTTGCTCCTCCACAATCATGACCTATTAATAATACTATTTTACGTTTTTGATTCAATGTATTGCATACTAGTTGTCCCAGTTTTTCTAAGCTGGCTAAATCTACATAAGCTGCTGGATTAGCTACTATTTTATACAAATCCGGATAACTAATTGCTTTTGGTGATGGAGTATTAGAAATATCAACTGGTATACTTATATGAGCCGGGCCTTGAGGTGCTTGTAATGCGGTTGTAAATGCTGCGGCTAATTTTTTTTCTAATTGGTTTGGATGGGTAACAATAGTGCTGTAGCGAGTGCAGTGATCTAACATGCTAGTGGAATCTATAGTATCTGGTGAAGATTCTTGAAATGCACCTTGGCCAAAATGAGATGATAAAGTTTGAGCGGTGATAACTAATATTGGATCATGATCAGCATAAGCAGCAGCAACTCCAGTAATTAAATTAGTTGCTCCAGGGCCAGTGGTTGCACAGCATACACCGATTTTACCAGTTTCACGAGCATAACCAATAGCCATAAAAGCAGCCCCAGTTTCATGTCGGGCAAGGATAGCTCGTGGGCCACCTCGTCTTTCGCTACGGGCTAGAGCTTCATAAAATGAAGAGTTGTGTCCACCTGGTACACCAAATACATATTCTACTCCAAATTGGGTTAAGTAATCAACGATAAGATCACTAAGTGTTCTCGGTTCGGATGAAGTTTGTTTAAGCATATTATTAAATTGTTATGTAGTGGTAATTCTTAGTTAAAATTTCTCTGTGCAGGCTAAAAAAGAGTGAATTACAGTTAAGTTAAAATGATAAGTTGTCAAAAAATATTAAACTCACCACAAAAAAAATTACTGATTTCCAATAACTCTTAATTCACATTTAGATTTTTAGTTGTAGTAGGCAATAAATCGTTTGGTAATAAATCATCCAGTTCATTTGCAACTCCTTTAAGGGTAGTGGAGGGAGTAATTAATTGTATAATAAGTTATTAATAATTTGTTCCGTGATAATTTATATCACACATCACTTCAACCGATAAGTAATCCCCATAAACAAAGCCTTCTCCAATTCATCATTGCCATTTCCGTCAACTCCATCATCAACCTGAGTTAATTTTATCGTAAAATCTACACTAGTTCCATTAGAAAGATAATAATGGAATATAGAACTAAACTGATTAATTAACACTTCACCCTCAACATCTTTAGAAATATCATTATTAAAAGACTGCGATACAGTATAATTGGAAAAATAATCAAAATCCCAAGTATTTTCCCAATCAAACCGATGGGACACCTCATAAACAAAAGATAATTTATTTTTTAACTGATGACCAATATTATCATTGAAAATAGCTGAGTATTTAACTAAATTATTAAACTGAAATTTATAAGTCATTGGCAAAGCGTATTCAAAAGAAAAATCTAAAGAAGAAATATTTTCACTACCATCATAGTTAGAGGCAACATATCCAATACCAACTTTAGCCAACCAGCCATGTTCACGCACAGTTATACGTTTTTTAGCTAAAATTTCATTGATTTTAATAATACTTATAGCATCTAACTTACTTAATATTCCAGTATTTTCTAATGTTTTTTCTATTTGTTTTATATCTCCACCATCTCTAACTATTGTTGCTAATTCCAAATAAGCTTGATTATTTAATTGTTGATGAATAACTCCAATTTCTTTTAATTTAGAGATAAAACGCATAGTATTTACTAAAGGAGTAACATTAGTTATTCGACCATAACCAAAACCAACCCCTATTTTTGCATACGGATCATCGGTTTCAGTTTTCAATAGTTTACGGTAACCTAAATCAAGAGAAGCATATTTTAAAATATTGGTATTAGTATAATATTTATTAACATCAGTATTAATAGTAGAGTTATGATTTTTTTCAGTAGATGAATTTTCAGTACCATCTCGCTTTATAGTAACATCACCATTAAAATCAAAATTCCACACAAATGGCAAAGTTCTATAATGGGTTTCATATTTTCCAGAAGCATTTCCTTTAAAACTAGTTTGTTTCTCATTTCCAGAATTTAAATTAAAATCTCCTTTAATATAAGCCTTGTCATAAAAACTATCTGGATTTTTATAATCGGAAAATTCAATGGCTTCAATTGTAATTGGTATTAATATACATAGACTGAAGATAATTTTGGTTAAAATTAGCATAACTTATTTAAATTTATTAATTCTTTAATATCAATTTTTTGGAAAAATTATTAATTAACAACTTCTTATAGTTACAGAGCTGTTCAATATATCAATTATATTTTCATTATTGGTTGTGTCAATAATAGGTAGAGTGACAAAAAAACCAGTATTTTCGTAAATATTAAGGACTTTACTGAGTTTCAATTAAGAAAGTTTTTTGAGCTTTTTTGGTTTTTTTAATAATGGTAGCATTGCGTTACCAGCGGCAAAAACTAAACCAGTCATATTTAACGCAATAATTTTAGGGATACCAAAACCTAATAAAAAGACTCCTCCAACACCTAGAACCATTGGGGTAAGCATAATAGCAAAGGTTGTATTCATATTATTATTAAAATCATCGGCAATCTCAAATACTGATTCCAGATGATATAAACCGTCATCCATCAATACTATTTGGGCAGTATCAGTAGCAATAGTAGAAGCGCCTCGCAAGGAAATAGATACTTGAGATTTTTTCAAAGCAATCGAATCATTAATACCATCGCCTATATAACAAATAAAATGGCCTTCTTGTTGTAATTTTTCGATAAGTTCAGCTTTCTGTTCTGGCAATGTTTCTGCGAAATAATGATCTATACCAAGTTCTTTGGCTAATTTTCTGGTTGGAATTTCATTATCGCCAGAGATAATATAGGTTGCTTTAATATTGTTACGACGTTTAAGATTTGCAATAACCATTTTTGCTTCTGCACGTACTGTAGGTAATAATTCAATCGCACCAATAACTTGATTATCAACAGCAATCATTACCAAAGTATATCCTTCTGCATTACTTAGTTTTTGTTGTTGTTTGAGACTATCTGGAACTGTTATTTCTACCATTTCGATAAAGCGTTCGCTACCAACATGCACAGTTTTTCCAGCCACACCAACAATCAATCCATAACCTATCTTATATTCACTTTCTTCTATAGGTGGTAGTTGAATATTACGGTTTTCAGCTTCTTGTTTGATAGCTTTAGCTAATGGGTGAACCTGTTTACATTCAGCTGCTGCCGCATAAGTTAATACTTCATCTTCAGTATAATGAGAACAGCAATGAATGACTCCTACATGAGGTTGCTCTTCTGTCAAAGTACCAGTTTTATCAAAAATAATGGTATCTACCTTTTGCAGTAATTCAAAAGAACGTCCATCTTTAATAAGAATTCCTTGTTTCGAGGCTAAATTGAGATAGTTTAAGATGGTGGCTGGAGCGATGCCCATCATTTTATTTTTAGGATGTGTATAAATGATAGCTATTGCACTGTTAAAGCCTAAAATTGGCAATGCAATACCACCAGCGATCAAGGCTGGCTTAACTAAATTGTCAGAGAGTGTTTGGGCTCGTAATTGGGTGGTTGATTTAAAGTCAACGGTATTATTTAGGATATTTGTTATTTTGGATGCTGTACATTCTTTACCAGTTTTTTCTACTTTGATATAAATTTTACCAGATAGGATTATCGTTGCAGCAAATACTTCTGCTCCAATTTCTTTTTCTGTAGGTACTGCTTCGCCAGTTAAAATATGTTGATCAATATTTGCAATACCTTCAACAATTACACCATCAGCTGGAATTATTTCGCCTGCATGAACTACCACAATATCATCGGTTTTTAATTCTTTAAATGGAATTTTGGTTTCAATATCATTAACTACCAGCCAGACAAAACTGGGTTGCTGATCGAATACGTCAACCAGTGCTTGTTTAGAAGTTTGTGTAACTAAAGCCATTAGTTTCATCGCTACTCGAATCAAAACTAGAATTAGAGATGCGGCAAAATAACGTCCCAACATGATACAACCAGCAATAGTAATACTCATCAAGGTACTAACATTTATTTCACCTTGCTTGAATAGTTCATAGCTTTTTTCAAAGATATCTTTACTAGCATATAAAATAAAAGGAATACTCAATAAAGCAATTGGACGGTAAACAAATCCTATGCTAGATAGTGCAAATGCTGATAAGGCAATTTTCATTTCATGCTTATCTTTGGGTTTGTTTTGTAGTTGTTTATTTTTCTCTTTAAATAGTTGGTTTACTTTATCTTCCATAGCAGTTTTGGAAGGAGCTGTCATACCCTTGTTTTTCTTATTTTTTTTTAAGTTTTTAAAACCAGTGTATACAATCCCACCCAAAGCTAACGTTTCAAAAATCATATTATTTCTCTGTTTAAATTGGCAGGTATTTTGATATATCCAATTTTTTGAAAATAGGCAAAATAAGTAGAAAGTAGTTCTGTATCCAAAGGAGGACAAACAATTGAGCTATCAACTAATCCATTGGATGTATTATGAAAATCTTTAAATCGTGGTTTATTATTAGAAAAAAAAGCGGATAGCTTCATCATTAACAATAACATTGAATATAATTTATCTTTAGGTTCTTGATTGGCATGTTTTTTTAATTCAACTAACCATTCATCACTACTAATTTTATCAACGGAATATCCCAAAGTATTAATATTATTAAATAATTGTTGCCAAGAAATAGAATCATTATTTAATAAATGAAATGACTTTCCAGAAGATTGTTGAGATAAATGAATGATTGCTTGACTAATATAGTCTACTGGGACAAAATTAATTTTTATATCCAATTCTGGAATTTTTTTCATTTGGATACAACCTTTAATTAAAAGGCATAATAAATCATTTAGGTTGTTAAATATTCCTGTTTTACTATGTCCTAAAATTCTACCTGCTCGATAAATATTAGCGGGTAATCCACGTTCTTGAGCTGTAATAACTAGTTGTTCTGCAACCCATTTAGTCTGCCGATAGCCACCTTTTAGAGTGTTTCCATCTGGGCTATCAATTTCTTTAATCTCAGTTTGACTATGAGCCTGACTGAAAAAAACAGCTACAGTAGAAACAAAATGTACTGGTTTAGTTTGAGTTAAACTTGCTAACCGAAGTATTTCTTGAGTGCCAAGTACATTGGGTGTTTTTAACACAGAATAAGGCCGAGCTGCATTAACTTGAGCTCCACTGTGATAAATTACCTCAATTTTGGCTGCTAATTCATTAAACTGTTGTTCAGGAATACCAAGTAAAGGTTTAGTTAAATTCCCTTTAATTGGAATAATACGAGAACTATATGATTCACGCCATAGAGTATAAAATTGTAAATGTTTTTTAAGACGTAACATTCCATCTTCATAAGTGCTACAACGAATTAAGCAGTAAACATTAGCCTTGGTTGTTTGCATTAATTCGTATAATAAGTAAGCACCCAAAAAACCAGTAGCACCGGTTAAAAAAATTGCATTTGGATTTTCCAAATTCTTGGCTAAAGGAGCTTGAAATTGGATAGTGGAATCTAAAATTGATTCTGTGATTAAATCTATCATTATTATATTTGGTATCCCGCTTCTTGACAAAGTGGTTCACAATACTCCATTATGTGTGTCAAACTCGTTGAGTCTATTATACTTTTCCATTTATCAATTTGGTCTATTCTAAATGTTTGGGCATTAGGATCAACAATTTCAGTTAGTTTAGTAGTGGGAATATTATCTATATTTAAGTATAATGCTATATTTTTTACAACCTGTTGTTCAATCTGTCCACCATTTGGTGCATTAACTAAATTTTCAAAATGTATTAACAAGCAATTAGAATCATTTTGCCAGGCTAATATTGAACGATAAATTTCTGCAAAACTTTTTATTGTAACCTTGGCTTTAGGAGCATAGCCACCGTTTAACATGAAAGTTAAGCGTTGGCTTAGAGACATTGCTTCAAAATCATTGGTCAAAAAACGTGGGGTTACACTTGGATCAAAAATAATTGCAGCAATTAATGCCCGAGGATCACGAATGATAAGTACCTGTCGATAACCTAAATCGGCAATCACATTAGCGAATGCAGATGTCCACGGTACATGTCCAGAAATATATTGACCATTAGGCACACTATCTAACCAGAATCGTATCGTAGTTTTGTCTACATACAAAGGTGCAAAAGGTGTGATAGTAATTTCTGGCTTGTCTATATGCTTATTATTTTGTAAAGCATTCTTGACATTTTTATTGCTAAGGGATTCAGGAATTTTATTGGTCTTTGGAATATATTTTTCATATCCTAAAATTTCCACTGTACTCATTAACAGATGTGGACCACCCTTGGGTAATGAATTTACTAAAACTCTGCCTTGTGGTATCAATATCATCATTTTTCTCTAAACTTCTAGTTTTTCAGCCATCCAATCACCCATAGCTGGTAATACTTCATTAAAACGACTAATACAAATATGTTCAGCATCTTCGACCACCCATAAGCGGGTTTCGCCTGTTGCCCATGCTTGCATCTGTTCAATTTGTTGCATTGGTACTCTAATATCTCCACCACCATGAATAATAAAAAATGGTTGGTTTATAGTTTGTGATAAATTCTTTAAAGTCACGGATGTATTAGGAGCAATCAATTCTTCCAGACCATTTAGCCTAAATTTATGAGCCATTATTAGTTGATCTTTAGGTGGTAATTTGTCAAATACAGTTCCATCAAAAAAACCACTAAGACTGATACAAGCCACAATCCTATGATCCATTGCTGTAGCACGTGCAGCTAGATAAGCTCCTAAACTAAACCCAAATATACCAATTTTACTAGTCAGACCTTTTTGCTGCAAAATAAAGTCAATAACGGCAGAAACTGCTACTTCAAAATCTATTCTCATTGGCACGGTATTTTCTATCTCACCCATACCAGGTCCATCAAAATAGATTACTGACATTCCTCTTTGTAGAAAAGTTTCTGCCAATTTATGCAATTCAACTTCCTTTGATGCCTCAATTCCTCCAATCAAGATTACACAAGGTGCATCTGGTTGAAAAATACGCATATAACCTGGTAATGAGGTATCTTCAAAAGGTATTGAAATTTTTTGACATTTTGGTTCCAGTATAGGTAGCAAATTATGATACGCTTGGCGAGAATTAGTTATATATTCTGTTTGTTTCTCATCACCACAGTAACGTTGAGCATAATGGTAATAAGCAGCTGTAGTTTGCCACAATTGCATTGCAGATAACCAATGTTCAGCATCCCATGCTTCTTGTGCGGCACGATTATAATCAGCTGCCATCCCTGCTAAAATATGACTCCAAGATGATAAATCATGGGCTAATTGTTCTGCTTGTTGTAAGTCGCTATAACTAATACCATAGTAAAGAGCTCTAATATACAATAAGCGAATATTTTCGCCTAGTTTATGCCGGAGTTTTATAGTTGCTTTACTATTAACTTTATTAGCTAGTACTTTTGTTAACAGATTGAGATTACTGAAATTTTCTGGAGTTAAATCATCTTCCGAAAACTGAATATCAAATTGTTTTTCTAATAAAGATAATAAAGAAACAATAGCAATTGAATCAATGCCTAATCCATCTTCAAATAAGGAGGCATTTTCATCAATTTCTTCTACTTTGAGATTGACATCTAATTTTTCGGAAACAATGGTTTTTAACTGGTTTAATAAATCATCAGACATTAAGCATATCCTACCTTTTTAGTTATCGAGATTGATAAGTTTTTGTCTATCAACTTTACCATTTGCTAGTAATGGCAGTGAATCAATCAAAATTATTTGATCTGGAATCGCATGTTTAGATAAAAGTTCAAAACAAGCAGTTTTAATATCTTTTTCAGTTATCTTAATATATTTAGATGGAACACAATAAGCTATAAGGTTTTTACCTCTTTGGCTCTCTCCTTTGGAAATAACCACGGCTGAATCTATACCTTTAACAGTTTCAATTGCTTTTTCCACATCAGCAAAAAAGACTAGTAATCCATCTCGATTAACACTGTGATCACATCTGCCTAAAACTTCTATATAACCATCTTGCCAAACTCGGCCAAAATCTTTGGTACGAAACCAACCAGCTTTATATTCTTGACCTAAACTAATTTGGTTGCCATTGTCATCAACATATCCTACAAAACCAGATTGATGAGAACACCATAATTCACCAAAATCTTCAGTTCCATTAGGTTCTATCCGCATTTGTACATTCTGCATTGGTTTGCCAACTGTTTGGCTACGGATTGTACTTGGAATACTAGGATGACCAGATGCTATTGCTCCCATTTCTGTACTGCCATATAACTGCACCAAATTACCACAAAGTGCTTCATATTTGGTAAATGTAGCTCCTCTAAATCTATCGCCAGCAGTCACAGTTAATCGATAAGTTCTGGGAGACCTGAGTCCTTGCAATAGAGTTTCGCAAAAAATAGGAGTCATAAAAATTACATTAGGCTTAAATTCTTTTTCCCGTTGCAAATATCTAAGCAGATTAGCCCCTTTTTGTAAATCAATCGAAGCACCAGCCGCTATAGATGGTAAAAAAGCAGCTCCTAAACCATACATGTGAAATAATGGAACTGGGATTGCTATACGATCATCATTAGTAAGTTCTAGTCTTGATACACAGTTGAGGGCATTTTCTCGCAATTTACTATGAGAATGTACAGCCATTTTAGGAGTACCAGTACTGCCTGATGTGCGTAAATAAAGCTTCTGCCCATTATTTTTTAGCTTGTTATAATTTTCATTAGCAAAAATAGATAAAAACTGTTCTGGATCAAGCTCTTTACTAGTATTTTCAATTTTAAGCAAATATCGGCAAAATTTTGGTATAGTTTGTTTCTTGAGTGCTTTGGGTAATAATAGAAAGCTATAACTTTCTTCTAATAAATATAATATAGTCAATGCACTAGACACTGAATTATCGCATTCAAAAGCTAGACAATCTTCCGTCCTAATATTTTTAAAATGATTTTTTAATTTAGCAAATATACTTGGAATATCTTGATAAGTACATTGGCATTCACCATCTGTCAGTAGGTTAGATTGGGTTGCAATATCGGCAAATTGACTAATAAACTTCATTTTTAATTCCTTCATTGATAAAACTATAGCAATGCTTAATTCTTAATTAAATTCAAAATAAATATCAATTACTTATTTAATATTAGTGTAAT
>JQIA01001017.1_pt1 | contig 14969 bp, 9 predicted proteins | sample 811431 | NCBI WGS metagenome assembly JQIA01 (sample SAMN02998118, study PRJNA258478) | marine sediment metagenome | biome: marine; feature: seafloor; material: sediment; isolation source: oil-polluted sediment collected from 3 locations (0.5 km, 0.7 km and 0.9 km)... | place: USA: Gulf of Mexico ... | reverse complement strand
TATATGGTTGAGAAAGAAGAATAATTTTGTAAGTTTAGCCTATGAATTCTCTTCGTAGAAAACACCTCTCAGAAATGCCATGGATTTTAATTCCGGGCTTATAACTTGCTCATACTATTTTCGTTAAAGCAATCCTTATTTATTTCAACTTTTTAAAATTACACACTCATTATGAGTAAAATTATAGTACTTGGAGCCGGCATGGTAGGCAGTACCATGGCCATTGATCTAGCAAAAAAACATTTGGTAACTATTACCGATTTTAATAAAAATGCGTTAGATAGAGCTGTTCAAAAATGTAGCGCCCTTATTCCTGTTACATTAGATGTCACCAATACAAAAGCACTTCAAAAAGCAATACAGCCTTTCGATTTGGTTATTTGTGCTGTTCCTGGATTTTTAGGGTACGAAACCTTAACTGCTATTATTGAAGCAAAAAAAAATGTAATTGATATCTCGTTTTTTCCTGAGAATTCTTTAGATCTCCATGAGCTTGCTAAAGAGAAAAATGTTACAGCTATTGTAGATTGTGGTGTAGCGCCAGGAATGGGAAATATTATTGCAGGTTATTACAACGAACACTTAAAATTAACCGATTTTGAATGTTTAGTTGGGGGGTTACCTAAAGTTAAAAAATGGCCTTTCAGTTATAAAGCGCCGTTTTCACCAATTGATGTTATTGAAGAATATACACGTCCGGCACGTTATGTAGAAAATGGACATTTGGTGGTAAAAGAAGCACTGTCAGATTGCGAATTTGTTGATTTTGATGGTGTAGGGACTTTGGAGTCTTTTAATTCAGACGGATTGCGATCTCTAATTTTCACCTTGCCACATATTAAAAATATGAAAGAAAAAACACTCCGTTACCCAGATCATATTGAGTATATAAAAGTGCTGAAATCCAGTGGTTTTTTTAGCGAAGAAAAAATAACTATCAGTGGTGTTGAAGTTTCTCCGTTAGATTTCACTTCTAAAATTTTATTCAATGAATGGAAATTAGAAGAGACCGAAGAAGAAATAACTGTCATGAGAATTACTTTAAAAGGTGCTAACAACAAAGGAGAACAAAAAACTGTGGTCTACAATTTACATGATGAATATTGCTCAAAAACCAATACCTCGTCTATGGCAAGAACTACTGGTTATACAGCTACAGCAGCAGCCAATCTATTTTTAGATGGTCTATTTGTCGAAAAAGGGGTGTTTCCACCTGAGTTGGTTGGAAAACATGAAGAATGCTTTCATTATGTTTTAAAGTATTTGGAAAACAGAAACGTTCTATATACAAAGGAAGAGTTGTAGTTAAAAGGGTTTACAAAGTGAAGCATCTCATCACTCTTGTGAGAGATTGCTTCACGTTGTTTAAAATAACTGTTTTTAAGAAAATTAGAACTCAAACTTTAATTGAACATCAATTGGTTTTTCTATTTTTTTAGAATGGATGTTTAAGTTGGTAACTGATATGCCTAACAAACGAACTGAGTTCAATGTTTTTTCTTGATACAAGAGCTCTTTTACTGTTTCTAATAAAATCGCTTTTTCTTTTACATAAAAAGGAAGGGTTTTACTGCGTGTTTGTAGTTTAAAATCGCTGTATTTTATTTTTAAAGTAATTGTTTTACCCGACACTTTTGAACGAATTAAACGTTGCTCCAACTCTTCTGAAATTTTTTCTAATTTCTCTAACATAAATATTTCTGAAGTCAAGTTTTTAACAAACGTATGTTCTGCAGCAACCGATTTTCTCAATCTGTTTGGTTTTACTTCACTGTATTGAATTCCACGAACAATAGTATAATAATGGCTTCCTGACTTTTTAAAATGTTGTATTAAAAATTCTTTCGTTTTTTCTTTTAGATCTTTCCCATTAAAAATCCCTAAACCATACATTTTTGCAGCTGTGACTTTACCTATTCCAAAGAATTTTTCAATAGGTAATTCCTCCAAAAAAGGAAGAACTTCTTCTGGCGGAATTGTTTTTTGTCCGTTAGGTTTATTGATGTCAGATGCAATTTTAGCTACAAATTTGTTTACTGAAATTCCTGCGGAAGCATTCAATTTCAATTCATCAAAAATACGTTGCCTGATTTCTTTTGCTATTAAACTTGCTGAAGGATTTCCTTTTTTATTTTCGGTAACATCTAAATAAGCTTCATCTAGTGAAAGTGGCTCTACCAAATTGGTATACTCAAAAAATATTGCTCGTATTTTTTGAGATATTTCTTTATACCGTTCAAATCTAGGTTTTACAAAAATAAGTTTTGGACAATTCTTTCTTGCCAACTTACCACTCATAGCCGAACGAACTCTAAACTTACGTGCCTCATAACTAGCAGCAGCAACAACACCGCGCTCTCCACCACCTCCAACAGCAACTGGCTTCCCTCTTAATTCAGGATTGTCTAATTGCTCAACAGATGCGTAAAAAGCATCCATATCTATATGAATAATTTTTCGTTGTTGTAGTTGTTTGTTCACTGTATAAAACTACAATAAAAAACAGGCTCTTTTAAACTATTTTAATAAAGGTAATAATAGCTAATACTCCTGTAAGAACACTCAAAATCAAATATAGATTATTTGACAACCCTTTTGCTTTACGCTGAATTTTATGTGCAAAATTCGCATATATAGAAAGCAGCGTAAATGTTCCTAAGGTTGATCCTGTTACAAAAATGATCATATTTTGTTGCGAAAACTGAAGCCATCCAGCAACATCTAAAGCCGTAGTTACACCGCAGTAAAACGGAATAGAAAACATATTTAAAGCAGAAAGTAACAGTCCAACTATAAAGCTATTACTTGAATTTTCTTTGGTGCTATTTATTGAAATCTTTTCTTTTTTCGACTGATAAAAAAAATAAATTGATAACAGCGCAAAAATCACCATCGCCATTGTTTGAAGCGATTGTATAAAAACAGGATTTCCTCTTAAAAACTTGGTAAACAATATGGCTAAATACGCTTGAAAAAAAACAACAATTGAAACTCCTATTGCAAACTTAATAGCCGCTGTTCTGTTTTTATCTAAACTAATTTTAGCCGCAGTCATATTTAGCATACTTGGTATAGACATTCCTAAAAAAGAAGTAATAAATCCAAGTGTAAAATGTAAAACGACTCCCATAAATTATTGATTCATAACATTTTTTGTAAAGAAAAATATTAATTCTTAAGTCGCATTTTAAACTAAATAATTACAAGGTTAAATAATGCAAAAAGGGTTGCTAAAAGCAACCCTTTTTAAAATTTATGTGTGTTTAGTTAAATAATCCCCTGATCTAACATAGCGTCTGCAACTTTAATAAACCCAGCTATATTTGCTCCTTTAACATAGTTGATATACCCATCTTCTTGAGTTCCATATTTTAAACAAGCTGCGTGAATAGAAGACATTATCTGTACCAATTTTGAATCTACTTCTTCAGCTGTCCAATTTAATTTCATGGCATTTTGAGACATTTCTAAGCCAGAAACAGCAACGCCACCAGCGTTTACTGCTTTACCAGGTGCATATGCTATATTACCTTGTTGAAATGCTGCAACAGCTTCAGGGGTACATCCCATATTTGATACTTCAGCAACATATTTAACTCCGTTAGAAATTAGTTGAACTGCATCATCGCCATTCAATTCATTTTGGATAGCACAAGGCATTGCAATATCACATGCAACCTCCCAAGGTTTTTTACCTGGAATAAATTTCGCTTCTGGAAATACTTCAACATACGGAGAAACAATATCATTATTTGATGCTCTAAGCTCTAATAAATAATCGATTTTTTCTGCATCTAATCCTTTTTCATCATATACATATCCATCAGGGCCAGAAATTGTAACTACTTTTCCACCGAGCTCAGTAACTTTAAGAGCTACCCCCCAAGTTACATTACCAAAACCAGAAACAGCAACAACTTTACCTTTGAAAGAATCGTTTTGAGTTTCTAACATTTCTTTGGTAAAATAAGTACCTCCAAAACCTGTTGCTTCAGGTCTTATTAGGCTTCCGCCCCAATTAAGTCCTTTTCCTGTAAAAACTCCTGTGTTTTCAGATTGTAGTTTTTTATACATTCCATATAAGAATCCAATTTCTCTACCACCTGTACCAATATCTCCCGCAGGAACATCGGCACTAGGGCCAATAATTCTCCACAATTCTAACATAAACCCTTGACAAAAACGCATAATCTCAGCATCAGATTTACCTTTTGGGTTAAAGTCTGATCCTCCTTTACCACCACCCATTGGTAATGTGGTTAAGGCATTTTTGAATATTTGTTCAAACCCTAAAAATTTAAGAATGCTCAAGTTCACACTTGGATGTAAACGAATTCCTCCTTTGTAAGGTCCAATTGCATTGTTAAATTGTACTCTATATCCTAAATTTACATGAACTTCACCTTCATCATCAACCCAAGAAACTCTAAAAGTTAAAATACGATCTGGTTCCACAATTCGTTCAATTATTTTTGCCGCTTCATATTGAGGGTTTTCATTATAAATACCTTCAATAGAATCTAATACTTCGTGTACTGCTTGTAAGTATTCCTGTTCACCTGGGTGCTTGGCTTCTAGGTTATTCAATATATCTTTTACATTCATAATCTTATTAATTTCTAAGTGTTTAAACTTCCTTTAAATTTTGACGCAAATTTACTGATATTAAACTCATTATTGAATTAAAAAATCCACATTTTTAAGTTTTTGTAAGGATTGTTACAAATTATTGTTAAATATCAATAAAAGTTGACTTCTAAGAGGTGTAAATTATCAAATTAACAATAGAATTTACGCCCGGTATTTTTAAAAATCACTTATTTCTAGTTACATAAACCCGTCAGGAGGTAAATCGTCAATAGTGCTTTCTAGTAAATCTTGAGGTATATTAGGTTTGTATTCTTCTTTAAAAATTACAGCTCTATTTGTTTTTCCTTCTATAATTACACTTAAAGGTTTTTTAAATTGAATATGTCTTAAGTATGTGCTTTCACAAACGGCTTCCTCTTTATTTAAATAGTCTAAATCAAAAAATCCATCATTAATAAAAGGGTTTATCGTTAAATAGCCCACTTTAAAAGATGTTAAATTCTGAAAAAAATGTGTTCCTTGGCTTGGATCAATTCTAAAATTGTTTAGCCCTGATTCAACAATAATTTTGGCTGCTGAAATTTGTGACCAAACTACTGGTATTCCTAACCATGGATCACTTGAGCCCCATCTTCCCGGCCCCACTAAAATATATTGCTTGCCTAATTCAGAAAACTTGGTGTTCATCTCTTCCACGGCTTTTGCAATTTCTAGTGTATTTGCTGGATTAAATGTTTCTGGTTTTACGTAAATAAAGTCATAAATATCTTCATATTTTCCATTTCCTAGTGCTGATTCAGAATAAATTATAGTATCTGAAGTATCAATGTTTTCAGGAAGATTACTAACTGTTTCAAAACTTTCAATTATTGGTCTGATTTGTAAAAAACTGAACTCTTTGTTTTCTCCTGTTGGCACATCAAGGTTAACAGCAAACTCCATTTCAATTGGGCTTCTCATTTCTCGTTGACCGATTCGTAATAAATCCTGTAAAATTTCTGGTAATGGAAACGTATTGTACTTCAAAATATTATCAAAAGATATGACACGAATACCGTCATGCAAAACTCCTGGTTTAATGATGTTATTTTGAAGATCATACGTAGAAGCTACAAATTTTAATGATGTATGGTTTTTTGCATTTCTAATGGTTATTTTCTTTTTGTTAACTGCCTCGCTTGTTGAAACTTTATAACTATCAGGATTCATATCTAACCCATAAAAATATTGTTGAGTATCTCGTTGCGTAGAATCTGGCGAAGACAATTGTAATATTTTTTTTGGATGATAAGGTGAAAATCGCAAAGTACGACCACCTCCCACAATAATTTCTCCTAATCCTAATGCAATATTGGCGATACCTTCATTTGGCTTTTCATTGCCAATAGGGTAAAAATTAATGGAGCGCGCTACACCAGATATATTAGGATAATAAACATCGTCATATTGCTTTCCTGTAACTTCTTGTAAAATAACAGCCATTTTCCCTTCTTCAATAGAGTGGGATGTTGTTTTTAAATACGATTTACTACTTTTAAAGAAAGATGACGCAATTACAGACTTAACCGCATTTGAAACCATCTCTAACATTTTTTCTTTTTCTGTATTTGGCAGCATAAATGTTGCGAAAACACCCGCAAAAGGTTGGTAATGGGAATCTTCAAGTACACTTGAAGAACGCACAGCAATAGGTGATTTTGTTACTTTTAAAAATGCCTTAATATCATCTAACACCCATTGTGGTAACTTTTTTGAAATAAATTTTTCTAATATTTTATCATCGTCATTGTTTTTGGCAACAAACCTAATAAGCTCGTTGGTCTCTATAAACTCGTCAAAAACTTCAGTACTTAAAACAACCGTTCTTGGAATTGTAATATTTACGTTTTTATATTTTTTACAAAGCTTATTTCTTTTCAGAAAAGAATCAATAAAAGCCAGCCCTCTCCCTTTGCCTCCAAGAGCACCATCTCCAATTCTGGAAAATCCTAAATATTCATCGTATTTATCTTTATTGAATTTTGAAATAACCCCTCTAGATCTGTAAATACGATATACTTTAATCGCGTTTATTAAAAAAGTTCTTATTTGTTCTGCATCATCAAATTCGTCATATTCCACATTACTAAACAAGTTTGCTAAGGGAAATAACACTCTTGATTTTAACCATTTTGAGTATTCGCTCCTTTTTGCATGATACATAATGGCATCTGTAGTAACAGTCTCTAACGCACTTTGAAAACAGGTTAGATCCTTTACTGTTGCCAAAACTTTCATTTGCTCAGGATCCCAAAATTCAAAATCTCCAAAGGAAAAATATTTGGTAATGTACTTCTTAATATCCTCTTCTAAGGTTTCAGAATGCTTGTATAAAAACTTCCCCTTAAGTTCAATTGTTCTTTTTTCATTTTTACTATTTGACGATTGAATTAAGAATGGAAAATAGCGTTGAAAACCTCTAATATATTTCAAAAATAAAAATCCAGCCTCTGGATTTCTTTTGCCATCTTTAAAATAATTTACATCTGAAATAACACCTAAAAGATTGTGCTTATATTTTTCAAAAAGAGACATTCCATCTTCAAAATTAGTAGCTAACAATATTTTTGGTCGTCCACGCATCAACATCATCCCGCGGTGTTCATTTAATCCTTCAGACATAAAGGAGTGTGTTTGCTTTAAAATAATTTTATAGATGACTGGTAAGTATCTTGAATAAAAACGCAAAGAATCTTCCACTAATAATATAGCTTTCACACCAATTTCATTGATGTCCTTTTCAGCATTCATTCTATCTTCTGTCAGTTTGATAATTGCTAAAAAAATATCAGCATTACCACTCCAATGAAAAACAAAATCGATAACACCCGTGTTCTCTTCATTCAATTTTTTTCTAAGTTCAGACGAATAGTGACTGATAGCAGCAATTGGAACATCAGGAAATGCTTCTTTAATTTCTTTTGATGTATCAAATGCTTTGTAATTTCCAATATCTAACCAGGTTATTACCAAATCAATTTTATCTGAATTCAGCATTTTTATGGCCCTTTTAGCTGAATTTGCATGTAAAAAGCTTGGTGGGTATCTAAGGTTAAGTGCAGTATATTCATTAAAAATGCGTTCATCAATTCTACCATCTTCTTCTAACATATAATAATCGTAGTTCGAACAAACAATTAAAACTTTGTTTATTCGATTTTGCATTAATTTATCAAATGCAACCTCTTTAAAATCATATGCTTTTAAATCTGGTAATACCTTTTTTGTCATTTTTAATGGATTTTATTCTTATGCAAGGTATCATTTTACCTGTAAATCTACGTGTTTTTAGATACATTAATCCCTTAACTAAAAAAAGGATTGCCTAATGGCAATCCTCTTTAAATTTAAATTTATGTGTTATTGTTTAAACGACTCCTTGTGCTAACATTGCATCAGCAACCTTCACAAAACCAGCGATATTTGCTCCTCTTACATAGTCAATATAGCCGTTATCTGTTTTTCCAAATTCAATACATGAATCATGAATATCAGACATAATTTTCTTAAGCTTATTATCAACTTCTTCACGTGACCAATTAATACGTAAAGAGTTTTGACTCATTTCTAATCCAGAAGTTGCAACACCACCTGCGTTAGATGCTTTTCCAGGAGCATATAAAATCTTAGCTGCTTGAAAAGCTGTTATTGCTTCTGGTTTAGAAGGCATATTTGCACCTTCACTTATGACAAAACATCCATTAGTTAACAACATTTTAGCATCTTCACCATTTAATTCATTTTGAGTAGCGCAAGGCATTGCTACTTCACATTTAATTCCCCAAGGTGTTTTCCCTTCAACGTATTTTGCTTTTGGATAATTTTCGATGTATTCTGCGATTCTACCCCGTTTTACATTTTTTAATTCCATCACAAATGCTAATTTATCTGCATCAATACCTTCTTCATCATAAATATATCCTGAAGAATCAGATAATGTAACCACTTTTGCTCCTAATTGTGTTGCTTTTTCACAAGCGAATTGAGCAACATTACCAGAACCTGATACAACAACCGTTTTATCTTTAAGAGAATCTCCTCTAGTTTCAAGCATACTTTGTGCAAAATATACCGTTCCGTAACCTGTTGCTTCAGGGCGAATTAACGAACCTCCCCAAGAAATACCTTTACCTGTTAATACTCCTGTAAATTCATTTCTCATTTTTTTATACATACCAAATAGGAACCCTATTTCTCTTGCACCAACACCAATATCACCTGCTGGAATATCAGTATGTGATCCAATATGGCGGCTTAATTCAGCCATAAAACTATGACAGAAACGCATAATTTCTTCATCCGATTTTCCTTTAGGATCAAAATCGGAACCTCCTTTACCACCACCCATAGGCAATGTAGTTAATGCGTTTTTAAACACCTGCTCAAATGCTAAGAATTTAAGAATACTCAGATTTACTGACGGGTGAAAACGCAAACCTCCTTTGTAAGGTCCAATTGCTGAATTCATTTGGATTCTATATCCTCTATTTACAATAACTTCTCCATTATCATCAATCCAAGGAACTCTAAACATTAGAACTCTTTCTGGCTCAACCATTCTTAATAGAACATTTTTACCATTGTAAATTTTGTGGTTAACAATGTAAGGGATAACAGTCTCTGCTACTTCCTCAACAGCTTGTAAAAACTCTGGTTCATGTTGGCAACGTTGTTTTACCAAATCCATGAACCCTTTTATTTTTGATTCCATAATTTATGATGTGTTATTTTATGTATTTATTAATTTACCTAACAAATATACTTTTTTTTTGAATATATCTGAAAAAATACAGCCTTTATTTAAGTGATAAATATCACGTTTTCAAACGTTTTCACTGTACTTTTTAGAGAAATGTATTGGAGCCTTTATAAACATTGAATTCTTGCAAAAATTCTGTTCGTTTTTTGATGAAATTTAAAGGCTTTTTTTCAAAATAAAATTGTTTAAATTTGCAATCTAATTTTATATATAAAATGTTAGATAAAGTAAAAGAGTTGATTGGTGAAGTAGCTGCATTTAATGCAACTACTAAAGATGATATTGAGACTTTTAGAATTAAGTTTTTAGGGAAAAAAGGATTGTTAAACGATTTATTTGTTGAATTTAAAAATGTAGCTCCTGCTGAAAGAAAAGAATTTGGACAAGCGTTAAACACCTTAAAAAATTCAGCACAAGACAAAGTTACTCAGTTAAAAGATACCTTAGAAAATGCAAGTGAGCAAAAAGGAGTGTATGGTGATTTAACACGTCCCTCAGAACCAATTGAATTAGGGTCACGCCATCCAATTTCATTGGTTAGAAACAAAATAATTGATGTTTTTTCACGTATTGGTTTTACCGTTTCTGAAGGTCCTGAAATTGAAGATGACTGGCATAATTTTACTGCGTTAAACTTACCTGAGTATCACCCTGCGCGAGATATGCAGGATACTTTTTTTATTGAAACTAATCCTGATATATTATTGAGAACACACACGTCTTCTGTACAGGTTCGCTATATGGAGAACAATAAACCTCCTATTAGAACCATTTCTCCAGGTCGGGTATTTAGAAATGAAGATATCTCAGCACGTGCGCATTGTATTTTTCATCAAGTTGAAGGATTATATATTGATACTGATGTTTCTTTTGCCGATTTAAAACAAACCTTATTGTATTTCACCAAAGAAATGTTTGGTAAATCTAAAATACGCCTGCGTCCTTCTTACTTTCCTTTTACCGAGCCAAGTGCTGAAGTAGATATCTACTGGGGATTGGAAACTGAAACTGATTATAAAATTACCAAAGGAACTGGTTGGTTAGAAATAATGGGATGTGGTATGGTTGATCCTAATGTACTTAAAAATGCGAATATAGACCCTGAAATTTACTCTGGTTATGCGTTTGGGATGGGTATTGAACGTATTGCTATGTTGTTATATCAGATTCCAGATATTAGAATGTTTTATGAAAATGATGTTCGTTTTCTAGAGCAGTTTAAATCTGTATTGTAAATACAAATTCATTCTGAACTTACTTCAGAATCTCTTAAAAATGAACTAAAAAACAGTTGCTGAAACAAACTCAGCATGACTTAATCATGGAAAAAGACATCAAAATACCTGAAGTTAAAGATGTATTTGTGGCTATTGTTAAAGAATATAATGAAACTTTTCAGTGCGATGATTGGAATGCTTATATTATTAATAATAAAGAAGTTCCAATAGAAATGGTGTTAATAGTTTCAAAAGGTTATGATGAAGATAAGCTCTTAGAAACCTCTGTTATGCGTAAAAAAATTGAAAAGCTCCCTTCTAAATCTTTTGCTAAAATAGAATTATTACAAGGTGATGTATTACAACTTTCTAATTTTTTTAATGTTACTTATTTCGAAGGCTCTCAACTCTTTGATAAAAAATATTTATTTAAAAAAGGAAGTCTTAAGGAAGGGGCTCTTCGCAACATTCCTTTGTTAAAGAAAAGAGGTATTCTAGTTCAATAAATTTCTACTTTATACCATCTTTATCAGAAATAACCAGATGCTTCTTAATAACTTTAAAAAGAACCTCTTTAATAATTGGTTTAGAGATAAAATCATCGCAGCCAGCAGTATATGCTTTTTCTTTTTCTTCTTTTGTTGAGTAAGCTGTTTGAGCAATTATAGGAAGACTTGGATATGATTTTTTAAGTGCTTTTGTAGCTTCACAACCATTCATCACAGGCATTTTTAAGTCCATAAGTACCAAATATATATCTGAATAATTTTCGCAGATTTCCAGAGCTTCTTTTCCATTTTTAGCATGAAGGACATTATACATCTCTTTTAGTAAGGTTTCAAGATATAAATAGTTGGTTTCTTCGTCATCTGTAATTAGTATCGTTGGCTTTTGATCAACATCCTTATTATCAATATTCTTATAAACTGGATTGTAAGGAATCGCAACAATAAATGTAGCTCCTTTTCCTAATTCAGATTGTACTGAAATTTTCCCACCCAATAATTCTGTATTTTCCTTTGCAATAGATAATCCTAATCCTAATCCACCAGATTTTTTTGACAATTCTTTTTCCGCCTGTGAAAATCGTTCAAAAATAATTTCTTGATGTTCTAATTCTATTCCTATCCCTGTATCTTTTATAGTTATTTCAATACCACTATTTTTTAAACTATAGCCAACTTCTATTGAACCTTGATTTGTGAATTTCAAAGCATTTTCTATTAAATTACTTAAAATCTTGTTCAGCTTTACTTTATCTGTATATATGGTACTTGCCTTATCTGATAATTCTTTTTTGATAAAAAAAGCCGTTTTTTGCTCTTTGGCTTTGAGTTCAAAAATTGAAAAGAGCTCAAGTAATACATCGTTTAAACATACTTTATCCTTAATTACAGTAACTTGCTTGGTTCCTAAACGAGATATTTCAACAAGATCATCAATAATGTGTAATAACTGATTACCACTATTTTGAATTATATTTACGAAATAGGTTCTTTTTTCTTCAGTAATATCGGACTCGAGTAACATACTTGAAAAACCTAATATACCATTCATAGGTGTTCTTATCTCGTGAGACATGTTGTTTAAAAATTCCGTTTTTAAGCGACTACTTTCTTCAGCTTTTAACTTGGCTTTTAAGAGTTCTTGTTCTGCTATTTTTCGTTCTGTTATATCTTGAATTGTGCCCACAAAGTTACGAGCTTCTCCATTTTTATAGATCACCTCTCCTAGACCATGAATCCATTTTAACTCTTGTGTTCCTCTAGTCAAGATTCTATATTCAACATCGAATTTTTCACCAGTTTTAATACTGTGTTCCAATGCTTTTTGATTATTTGGAGTATCTTCAGGGTGTGTAATAGTTCTCCAAATTTCAAAGGTTTTACTATCCGTTAAATTAAAACCCGTAATAGCATCAAAAATAGCTGAGGTAACAGCTTTTCGAGTTTTTAAATCTAAACTAAAACTGCCAATTTTTGCAATCTTTTGCGCATTTAATAAATTGATTTCACTTTCTTTAAGGGCTGTAATATTTTCTTTAATTCCCAAAAAATTAATAGTTTTTCCAGAAGCATCTTTTATAGGTGTAATGGTTGTTTGCTCCCAAAAGAAATTTCCATCTTTAGATTTATTATGAAATATTCCTTTCCACGTAATTCCTTTATTGATCGTATTCCACATGTTTGTGTAATACATTTTTGGTTGTGTTCCTGATTTTAAAATTCGTTGATTTTTTCCCAATACTTCTGCAGCTGTATAACCTGTAAGCTCGGTAAATTTAGGGTTGGTGTATTCTATATTCCCCTCTGTATCTGTTAGTACAATAGTGTTAGAGCTTTGCTCTGTAGCTACTAACAATTTTTTATTTTCTATTTCTTTTTCATCAGCTTTCTTTTTAGCACTTTTCAATTCCTCAAGTTGCACAATAATTCTATTTTTTATAGTAAAAAAAGAAATGGTAGATATTGAAATTACTAAAATAATTAAGGTATTAATAATTCCTAATAGCCAATAACTAATTGTATCATATTTTTTAACTTTTTTTTGAATTCTTTGTTGAAACATCACAAAAAACTCTTCAATAGGTTCCATTATATTGACTTTGTCAGTATGGTATTTTTTATCAAAAAGTATGGTGCGTGCTAAAACAGGGTCTGGATTATTTTGAAGACTAAAACTTCCTGTACCATCATCAAATATGCCTTTTATGGCATACATAGCTATCTTTTCTGTACGTACTAAATTATTAGAATTTTGTTCAGCTACAGCCAGCTTATCAATCTCTATTTTTGTGAAATTTAACTTTCTTAAACTATCTTTCAAGGAAATAATTCTACCGTTTCGCCATGGTTTTACCCCATTTCTAATATCAAGTACCTCCCAATACTTTTTCTCCCAAATAGTATCACCTGTTAAAACATAAGATCTAGCATAACGCGTTAAGTCGTCTGATGTATTTCTTAAATTGGCTGCTATTGCATAGGATTGCAATTGAATTTTATTACTCTTTTTAAAGTTTGCTTTATTTTGAAACAATAATAAGGAAAGTGCACTTAGTACAACTAACAAACAAATTAACCCTATATGAATTGTAGTAAATAATTTTTTTAAATTCATGATGTTAGTTTTCCCTTAAAATAATTCTGAAGAGGTTTTAATAAAACTATTAAGTGGACTCTTTTATTAAAATTTTATCAATAATACTAAAAAATATTTCTTTTTCAATTGGTTTTGAAATAAAATCGGTACAACCTGCTGCTGCTGCCTTTTCTTTATCTTCAAGTGTTGAATAGGCCGTTTGTGCTATTATAGGAACATCCGGTAAAAACTTTCGTATTTGTTCAGTTGCTTTAAAACCATTAAGAACAGGCATTTTTAAATCCATTAAAATAAAATCAATTTCTGATTTATTTTTACAGAAATCAACTGCTTCTTGTCCATTTTTTGCATGAAATATATTGCAACTTAATTTCATTACATCTTTTAAAATTGTTTCTAAATACATGTAATTAACCTCTTCGTCCTCTGCTATTAAAATGCTGTATTTGCTTTTAGGATTTTTAATTAGTGCATCATCATAAACAGGAATATATGGAAGTGTAATTATAAAGGTAGCTCCATTCATCATTTCAGATTCTACTGAAATTTTACCTCCTAATAACTCTGTATTTTCCTTAGCAATTGAAAGTCCAAGCCCTAGGCCTCCAACCTTTTTTACAAGCTCTTTTTCGGCTTGAGCAAATCGTTCAAAAATTAACTGATGCTTTTCAGGTTTTATTCCAATTCCTGTGTCTTTTACATAAATTTCTAATTCAGAAGATTTGTTCTTGCTTTTTAACGTATAACCAAACTCTATAAATCCTTGATTTGTAAATTTTAATGCATTTTCTAATAAATTGCTAAGAATCTTATTTAGTTTCGTTTTGTCTGTAATTATAGTACTCTTCCTATCTGAAAGTTCTTTTTTAAGATACAGCGGTGTTTTATTTTCCTTTGCTTTTATATCAAATATTGAAAATAGCTCTAACAATACATCATTCAAACAAACCTCTTCATCGTGTACCTTAACTTGTTTTGTTCCAAGTCTAGAAATTTCTAAAATATCATCTATAACGTGCAAAAGTTGATTTCCACTATTCTGAATTATATTCACAAAATTCTTTCGCTTTATTACATCTAAATCTGGGTCATTTAGCAATTGTGTAAAGCCAAGAATACCATTCATAGGGGTTCGTATTTCATGAGACATGTTATTTAAAAACTCTGTTTTTAAACGATCACTTTCTTCTGCTTTTTCTTTGGCTAATTGAATTTCCTGGGTTATTTGTTTTGCTATTGTAACATCCTGAATAGTACCATTC
>JQIA01001016.1_pt1 | contig 14981 bp, 9 predicted proteins | sample 811431 | NCBI WGS metagenome assembly JQIA01 (sample SAMN02998118, study PRJNA258478) | marine sediment metagenome | biome: marine; feature: seafloor; material: sediment; isolation source: oil-polluted sediment collected from 3 locations (0.5 km, 0.7 km and 0.9 km)... | place: USA: Gulf of Mexico ... | reverse complement strand
CAGCACTGTCAGCAGCCATTGATTCAAGTAAGGCGTCAATATCGTCAGGATCAGTAATGTCTGCTTGGCTATCGTCTTCTACAACAGGTGGTTCAGGTTCGGCACTATCAATGTCCATTGATTCAAGTAACGCGTCAATATCGTCGGGATCAGTGATGTCTACTTGGTCATCATCTGATGATTTTTGAACTGACGATTCATCTACTGCATCAAGTTCATCGTCACCAAGGCCATTTAATAAATCATCTAGATCATTTTGGTCAAGTTTATCATCTTTCAACGCTTCACTCTTTGCCAGTGGCTCTTCCGTTGTTGAAAGCTCTTCAAGTTCATCATCTTCCATCAACAATGAATCAAGCGCATCTTGGCCTAACTCAGCACCTTCTAAGACTTCAGCATCACTATCATCATCAAGTAAAATATCGTCTAAATCATCAAGTTCATCTAACGTTTCATCGTCGTTGTCGTCAATGTGAATCACATCATCTTCAATGCTATCTTCAGCTAAATCTATAGAAAGTTCATCATCTAAAGATAGCTCATCATCAAGTGATAATTCACCATCTAATGATAAGTCATCTATATCAGTGATATCATCTACAGACTCTTTTTCTTCAAGTGGTTTTTCTGATTCTGCTTTAGATGTTTTCTTATCTTTTAACTCTTCTGGAGCTGATAAAACGTCACTTTTACGACGTTTAAAAATAAGAGCAACAGCAAGTAAGATAAGAATCGCTGGCAATGTTGCCATAAGTACAATAAACCACATGCTTGAGAAAACATTATCTTTTTCTAAAGCTGACTGTTGCTTTTCTAACAATAACTCCTCTTCTCTGGCTTGTGCTTTGGCTAATAACGCCTGCTGCAACTTGATCATATCATCCATTTGCAGCTTAATTTCTCTTCCTTTAGCTACTTCACGCTGCATAGTACCAAGTTGGTTGTTAAAGGTGGATAGGCGCTGACGTAACTCTTCATTTTCTTTTAAAATAGCCTGTAAGCCATCAATGGAATCGAGTACATCACGCTGAATACTTTCTAAACGCTTTTGCTGTTGTGAATCTATTTTTTGTAACTGATCATTTATTTCTACTTTAACCGTATCAAGATCTGATTTTTTAACTGTTGGAACTTGTGGTTTAACTATTTTTTTAATCGTTTTTTTAGGTTTCTTTTTTTGCCATTTTTTATCGTCGTGATTTGATTTTTGTTGTGCTTTATTAGGGTTAATTGCCATCATTTCATTGAATGATGGAATTTTTAAAAACTGCCCTTCTACCAAATGGTTAAAATTATTTTGAGAAAAAGCTTTTGGATTATTTTGATATAAAGCTTGCATCACTTGATAAATGGTTAAACGACTATCAGGGCGAACTGCTAAAGCAATTTTCCACAGCGTATCTTTTGCGGCAATAGGACCATATCTATCATACGGAAAAACATCCGTACTTTTCGGACCACGCATTTTAATGCCACGTTCTTCTACAGCTATCCCCTGTGAAACAACAGGTAAGCTAGCAGAAAGAATACTAAGTGATAATATGCTAAGAATAACAACCTGCCATAGGCTCAGGCGTAATAATTTTTGCATCGTAGGTTCCCTAATCATTATTTTATAAAACGAATAACTTGTCAGTTATTTGACAAATTTAAGATGAAAGATAATTTAATAACTTACTTTATATATCCATAATACATAGCAAGAACATAGCAAGATTCATTCCTTTTATCTTTAAAGACTAAACCTACCATCCTAAAAAGGTTTTAATAAATATCATATCAAATTAAAGAAAGATAAAAACAAAAAACTCGCCGTTGATACATTATCACTAATGTTAACGGCGAGTTTTTATTAAAGATGTCTAAAATTACGTTTGATATTTAATCTTGAGTTAACTTAAATGATCTTTTACTAACAGTTCAGCAATTTGTACACTATTGGTTGCCGCACCTTTACGAACATTGTCAGCAACAATCCACATATTTATACCACAGTTATGGCTAATATCTTCACGAATTCGACCAACAAAGGTTTCATCTTTACCGCTAGCGTCGCCAATTTGCGTTGGAAAATCTTCATCGTTATGACAAACAATTAAGCCAGGAGAGCGCGCTAGTAACTCTTTAACTTCTTCGGCTGAAATAGGTGAGTTAGTTTCAATATGCAGCGATTCACCATGACCAAAAAATACAGGTACACGAACCGCAGTAGGGTTAACTAATACGTTATCATCGCCTAATATTTTTTTAGTTTCCCATACCATTTTCATTTCTTCTTTGGTGTAGCCGTTGTCAAGAAATACATCAATTTGAGGGATAACATTAAATGCTATTTGACGTGAAAAGTTTTTAGTTTCTACAGGTTTACCACTTAATAAATCCGCAGTTTGTTTAGCTAACTCATCCATAGCTGCTTTACCGCCACCAGATACAGACTGATATGTGCAAACGTTAACACGGCTGATACCTACCGCATCATAGATAGGCTTTAACGCTACCATCATTTGAATGGTTGAACAATTAGGGTTGGCAATGATATTGCGATTACGATATTCAGATAACGCTTGTGGGTTAACTTCTGGCACTACTAATGGAATATCGTCGTCGTAACGAAATTCCGAAGTATTATCAATAACAATACAGCCAGCATCGCCCGCAATGGGTGCATATTTAGCAGACGTTGAGCCACCTGCAGAGAAAAAACCAATTTGAGCTTGGCTCCAATCAAAATTGTCTGCATCAAGCACTTCTATGCTTTCACCATTAAATTCAATAAATTCACCTGCTGAGCGAGCACTTGCTAATGGGTATAATTTATTAATTGGGAAATCACGTTGTTCAAGAATTTCCATAATGGTTTTGCCAACCAAGCCTGTTGCACCAAGTACGCATACATCGAATTTCTGTGCCATGATCCTCTCTCTATTAGTTATATTTTATTAATTATATTCGTTAGATTAAGCTCTTTTGAGCCATTATTAAAACCTAAACGATGTGCCACATCGTTACAGATATTGGGTAATATACTTACTGTAACAGACGAAAACTCTCGACGAACGGGGTAGTTTTTTCTTAAATTATCAAAGCCTTCACTCGCTAATTTTTGCCTGAAAATTCTATCATCACGCCTAACATCATAAACAATTTTAATCAATTTATGAATTAAGCTTGGATCTGTTTTTTTAGTAATTTTTATTTCGAAAATATTTGTTTTGGGTAGTAAATGTGATAATTGTACTGAAGGTAATATGCCTAATTTTTCACACAGCGCCTGATAAAGCATTTCTGTACCACGAGATTTTCCTTCTAAACTATAGCCAGCAATATGCGGTGTAGCTATTTCAGTGAAATCAATTAAAGGCGTTAACACCTTTGGTTCACCTTCCCAAACATCAAGCACCAATTTTACGCTATGACCAGCTTTTTTCATAGTCAATAATGCTTGATTATCGATAACTTCACCACGACAAGCGCTGATTAATATTTGATCTTGGCGCAATAGCTTTAAACGCGTTTCATCTATCAAGTGATAAGTAGGGTAATCACCCTCAATAATTTTAGGGACATGTAAGGAGATCACGTCACATTGCAGTGCTTCATCAAGAGAAACAAACTCACGATTATCCGTTGTTGACTGCTCAAGTAAAGGATCGCAAATTTTATGTTGAATACCCAACGCACTAAGCTTTTCACTTAAGCGAGTACCCGTATTACCACCACCAATGATACCCACGCTAAGTTTAGTTAAATCAAGCAAATAACGTTCTGCCAGTATCACCAGGCTACTAATAACATATTCAGCTACTGAAATAGCATTGCAACCCGGTGCGGAATGAAAACTAATATTTCGCTTGGTGAGGTAGTTTTGATCAATATGATCCATACCAATCGTTGCCGTACCAACAAAGCTTAAGTTTTTATTGTCTTTTAATAATGCTTCATTCACTTGGGTAATTGAACGCACGAGTAAAACATCAGCATCGCTCACCTGCTGCACCGTTAAGTTGCGCCCAGAAAATGACTCTAATTGCGTGTTAGCGCATAAATTACTAAAAAATTGTTTAGCAAAAGGCATGTTTTCATCGAAAAGTATTTTCATGAAGTTGTAAAGGTAATGAAATAATTTAATACCGTAATTATAGGAAGTTTATCGCTGTTCGGCTATGAAAAAAATTTAGCGATAAAAAAAACCATATTAAGTAAAATACTCAATATGGTTTTTTTATGCAGATACCATTGTGTAATATCGACTATTTAATCTGCAGTATATAAAGCGAAACGTTAAAACTGTTACTCATCACTCGTCTTTATATTTTTGCATAACCAACGTAGCATTAGTACCACCGAAACCAAAACTATTCGACATAACTAAATTCAGCTCCATATCGCGTTTTTCAGTAACAATGTCTAAGCCTTGTGCTTTTTCATCTAAGTTATCAACATTAATTGATGGTGCCACAAAGTTGTTTTCCATCATTAAAATTGAATAAATAGCTTCATGTACTCCAGCTGCACCTAACGCATGACCTGTCATTGCTTTAGTTGCACTGATTGCGGGTGATTTTTTACCAAATAATTCTTGAATAGCACCTAGCTCTTTAACATCACCAACGGGGGTTGAAGTACCGTGGGTATTTAAGTAATCAATTTCGCCTGTCACACCTTGCATAGCTTGTTGCATACAACGTACCGCGCCTTCACCGCTAGGTGCTACCATATCATAACCATCAGACGTTGCACCATAGCCAACGATTTCAGCATGTATGTGCGCGCCACGCGCTAATGCGTGTTCTAATTCTTCAACAACAACCATACCACCGCCACCAGAAATAACAAAACCATCACGATCTGCATCATAAGTACGCGAGGCAAGTTCAGGTGTATCATTACGACTTGAAGACAATGCGCCCATGCCGTCAAACATCATGGCTAACGACCAATCAACTTCTTCACCGCCACCCGCAAAAACGACATCTTGTTTACCTAATTGAATAAGCTCCATTGCATGACCGATACAGTGAGCACTCGTTGCACAAGCAGAGCTAATAGAATAATTCACACCTTTAATTTTAAAAGGTGTGGCTAAACAAGCTGAAACCGTACTTGACATTGTTTTTGGTACAACATAAGGACCAACACGACGAATACCTCGATTGCGCAAAGTATCTGCTGAAGCAACTGTATTTGCTGATGATGCACCACCTGACCCTGCAACAATACCTGTACGAACATCTGATACCTGTTCATCCGTTAACTTTGAATCCTTAATAGCTTGATCCATAGCAATATACGCATAACCTGCGGCATCACCCATAAAGCGTAATGCTTTTCTGTCGATATGATCTTTAATATCAATATCAGGTTTTCCCCAAACATTACTCCTTAAACCTTGTTCGGCAAAACTTTCCGAATGACTTATACCTGATTTACCCGTTTTTAATGAAGTTAATACTTCATCTGCATTATTACCAATGCTTGATACAATACCGATACCGGTGATCACTACACGTTTCATTTAAACAACCATTATTTTATAAGATATAAATAGGATTTAACTTCGTTAATCCAGTGATATTACTCATTACTTGCTATAAAAGTAAAGCCCCTTAATAACAATAATAAAAAATAATAAAAAAGATAAAAAGCAAATATAAAAAACACAAACCAGCGTACACTTGTACACCATATTATAATGTTCTTTTAAAAATAGCTACGCCCTTTAGCTAATGTTAAACCAATAATACTGTCTTCAATTCAAAAAAAGGATAAAATAAGCGTATTACACTATGTAATTAATTAATAATTAACTTCTCTGGCAATTGCAGTGACTAAAATACCTAACGTAACCTTTAAACAAAACGGCTCACCCTACTCTCATCAATTTAATGATATTTATTTTGATAGCGAATCGGGTTATCAACAAAGTCAGCATGTTTTTATTCAACGTAATTTTTTTCAAGACAACTTGAGTCACGGTAACACTGCTCAATGTAGTACACTTTATAATAAATTAAAGCAGTCATCATCAACCGTTACGATTGCAGAAACGGGGTTTGGTACTGGTCTTAATTTTTTATTAACCTTACAAGCGTACCAAAAACTACAACAACAATCGCCCAACAAGCAATTAGCAAAGCTAAACTTTATTAGTGTAGAAAAATTTCCGCTAACTAGCGCACAGTTAGCTAAATCTTTACAGGCATTGCCGCAACTAAAATCGTTAGCTGATTTACTATTAGCGCAATACCCAGTACTACCGTTCGAGCGACACTCAGAAATTAATCAAGCACAACTCGTCGATTTAAAAGCAAATAAAAACGTAAATAAAAACGAGTTCAACGCACAATTCTTTAATGGTAAAATTACTCTACAAGTCATTTTTGACGATGCTACTCAAAGTTTAACGTCCCTTAAATCCAGTAAAACAGGCTTAGTCGATGCTTGGTATTTAGACGGTTTTTCTCCAGCAAAAAATCCTGACATGTGGCATGCTGAATTATTCAAGCAAATTGGTCGTTTATCAAAACCGCAAGCAACTATTGCAACATTCACTGTTGCAGGTTTTGTTAAAAGGCACTTACAGCAAGTTGGCTTTCGAATGGAAAAGAAAAGTAACATTGGCAATAAAGAACATTATTTAACGGGTGTATTTCAGCAAAACCCCAACAGCCTTAAAGGTTATCAACTTCGAAGTAAAATCACCAAACCACAGCATGTCAGTATAATTGGCGGCGGTATTGCTTCGGCCTGTGCCGCGTATGCTTTAACCCAAAAAGGTATTAAAGTGACGTTGTATTGTAAAGACAATAGTCTTGCTCAAGGCGCCTCTAGCAATGCCATTGGCGCTTTATTTCCCTTATTACATCAACAAAAAGATGATATTAGCTTATTTTATCAACACGCTTTTTGGCGAGCAAAAGAAATTTATAACCAAGTGATTTCCGATGGATTTAATTTTGCTCATCAATGGTGCGGTTTACTTGATCTTTCTTACAAAGAATCATTAATAACGCGTCAGGAAAAATTTACTGCATTAGGTACTTGGCCAAGAGAGTTAATTCACAGCATTGACGCCAAACAGGCAACTAAAATAGCAAATATAACCGTAGAACATGGCGGATTATTCATGCCAAATGCAGGTTGGTTGGCACCCAAAGAAGCGGTAAATCAACTCATCAATGCGGCAAAAGCCACCGGCCAATTACGGGTAGAAAATAATACAGAAATACTAAAGATAAAACAGGTTAAACAAGTGAAAGAAAATAAACAAGTGACTAGTTGGCAACTTGTTTCATCGAAAGAAACGTTTAATGCTAGCGTGTTAATTATGTGTGGTGGCGCAGAAGCCATTGAGTTTGATTACATTAAACAATTACCCTTTAGTGTTGTACAAGGACAAATTACTAGCATGCAAACTAATGCTAATATCAACGGTTTATCAACGGTTATTTGTCACAAAGGTTATCTTACTCCCCAGCACAATAACATTCATTGTATTGGTGCGACTTTTAATAAAGGCAGTACTTGCACTAAACCTACCGCTGCTGATGATCAATTCAATTTAACTATGCTAGAAAAATGCTTGCCAGAATTAAGCAAAAAGATAAACTGGTCTACCAACAATATTCACTTAAGTAAAGCCAGACTGCGTTGTATGACGCCAGATCATATCCCTATGGTTGGCCCTATGCCTGATATTCAGAGGCATATTGAAATGTATCCACATTTAGCTAAAGACAAAAACTGGAAATATAACCAACCTGCGCCAGTAATTGATAATTTGTATATTATGATGGGATTTGGCGCACGTGGTTTATGCTCGGCACCATTGGCTGCTGATATTTTAGTAGCTGATTTATGTGGCACGCCTTACCCTGTAGATAACGAGATGCTATTTAATTTAAGTCCAAATCGATTTGTGATACGCGATATTATTAGACGAAAAATTTCTTAGTTTCATCATTTCATTTTAATATAAGCGATTGTAAGGCTAACCAAAAGTTTTGCACTATCAAATGATCTTGTGGACTAAGCTCTGCTTTTGCTTGTGTTAACTTACCTGAAATACACGCAATAAGTGGTACAGATATTAACTGCTGTTCATCACCAAAATCGGTTGCTGATAAAGAAATAAAACCGCGTAAGTAGCCGCTAGCAAATAAAGTATCACTATCAACTTCTTGATCAAATAAATTATCTAAATGTAGATAAAGATCAGCGACTGTTCTCATATTTTTCAAAATGGTTTACCTTTATTCGTTTTACTTTATGGGTAAAGTATTATTGTGGGCTAGCAACAGGATACAAAACAAGATCTTTATAACCGGTCGTCACTTGCATAAAACCTGATAAAATTTGATCAAGGCCTTCATTACCCGTATCACTAATGAGTGGCTTGTTATTTAACGCTGTTAACTTTGCTTTTGTTGCAATAACACTGATATTTTCTTTACCGCCACTTTGCTCAATAATATAACGAATAACACGTGGGCTTAATTGTTGATTGCCACGACCAAAAATGTGTCCTTGACCGCCAATTAAAGTAATCACTAAATGTACAGTTTGTTGTATATGCTTAGCTTTCATTAATAGTTGCCACAACTGATTTTCTGTTACGTCACTAGCCAGTAATGTTTCACCTTGAACTAAATCGATTCCAAGCAAGGTATTCTCTAAATCTAATTCGGCCATTAAAAAAGCAGTGGTTGATCCTGAACCAATAATAAACATGCTCTCATTATATTCACGCATATTATCAATAATATGTTCCGCTATATCTTGTAATACCAGTTCATCCGATTCTTTACCGCCAGATTTTACCGCTTGTACAAAACGTAGCTCGCTAGGAATTTTCATTTCGCCAAACCGCTTAGCTTTCACTATACCTTGTCGAAATAAGGACTCATCAATATCCATAACATCGCCTTCGGTTAACGTAACTAATTGCTTCGTTACCATCAATTCAATGACTCGGCCAGCAGCGGTTGGTGTGATGGCATATACCCCAGAATGAATTTTACAACCTGCAGGAATCCCTAAAACAGGCGTTTGAGCGATTGCATTTTGTAAATAAAAGCGTTCAACAGCATTTGCAATATTTCGTGCTGTACCATCACCACCCGCAAATAAAATAATATCAACCTGTTGCGTTAATAATGTAGCAACTGCTTGTTCAGTATCATTACCATTCGTGTTTTCTGTGCTCGTTTGATAGCTTATCTCAACATTAAAACCTAAGGTTGAGGCGCTTACTCCACCCATGTCACCGTTTACCGTATATATCACCATGTCATCTTTATATGGCAATAGCACTTTTAATGCTGTTTGCGTACGATTATTGGCTTTTGGCTCCGCCCCTAAAGCAAGTGCATGTTGTGCTATACCATCGCTCCCCTTCAGTGCAACACTACCGCCAATACCTGCTACAGGGTTTATAATTAACCCTAATTTAAACATTTGATTCAGTCATAGTAGCAGTCGCTATGAAGCTTTCTAAGGTAAGTGGCATAGGCGTATTATAAAATGTAGCTAAGGCATCAATAAACTTTTCTGCTCTATTAGGAAAGCCCGTATTGAGAAATACTTGTACCTGATCAAATACTTTTTGTTTAAAACCATTAGTGTCTGCTTGAAACCCCTCTAAATTATCTGAAGACACATGAAATTTTTTATTCACAGCTACATTGAACGCCCATTCTATTGCTTGTGGAATAATTTCGACCTGCTCAAATTTTTTTTGCTGCTGTTCATTTCTTCCATCAGGCACATACCAATAACCAAAATCTTCTAATAATCGTCTTTCTTTGCCTGCTTGGCACCAATGGGCTATTTCATGAAAAGCACTCGCATAATATCCATGAGCAAAAATAATTTGATGGTAATGACAATCAGCACTTGTCGATTTATTATTTGCAGGTAAATAAAGTGGTTCATCTCCACCTTTCACTAACTGAGTATTATACTCTTGGTAAAAAGTGCGATGAAAAAGCTGAATAAGATCTTGATACTGATAAGGCATATTCAATAAGAAAGGGATAAAATATTTACGCTATTGTATCGAAAAAAGGTAACTATTTCATCCAAGAAGATCAAATAGCTACTTTTTAAAAAACGAATACTTAGATAAACTTAAAAAATTAAGGAAGTTTTTTCACCGCAGCTTTAATCACTAAGTAGCCCAAAATACCTGAAATCAAAGAGCCAATAACAATACCTAGTCTATCTTTATAAAGCGGAATATCATTAACTTGCTCAAACGCTAGAGAACCAATAAATAAACTCATAGTAAAGCCAACACCACATAATAGGGCCACTCCATAAAGTAACGTCCAATTAACGTTGCTTGGTAATTTGGCAAAACCTAGCTTAATTGCAATAAAACAAAAGCCAAACACACCTAATTGCTTACCAATAAATAAACCTAAAATAATACCTAACGGTACTGGCGACATAACTTGTTCAATGCCAACATTGGTAAAACTAATACCGGCATTAGCAAAAGCAAAAATAGGTAATACAATAAAAGCGGTTGTAGAATGTAAATTATGCTCTAAAGATTTTAAGGGTGATGGTTCATCCCCTTTTCCTTTTATCGGAATAAAAAAGGCTAAAATAACGCCAGCTAGCGTTGCATGTACTCCCGACTTTAAAACGGCCACCCATAAAACCAAACCAATAAAAATATAGGGAGAAGTACTAGTAACATTCTTCCGGTTAAGTACAAATAATATCGATAACATACTCGCCGCAACAATAAGCGAAAGCATTGATAGTTGCTCGGTATAAAATAGCGCAATAATAATAATCGCGCCTAAATCATCAAAAATAGCCAAAGAAGTTAAAAAAACCTTCAACTGTAATGGTACTTTAGAACCAATAATAGCCAAAATACCTAAAGCGAAAGCAATATCCGTTGCGGTAGGAATAGCCCAACCGCTAAGAGCGCTTGGGTTCTCGTAATTTAAGCCAGCATATATTAATGCGGGCATTAACATACCACCTACTGCGCCAATAGCAGGCAATGTTACTTGTCCTGGTTTTGATAAGTCACCTTCTATAAATTCTCGTTTTAATTCTAAGCCAACTAAAAAGAAAAATAGCGCCATTAATCCGTCATTAATCCATAGCAATAAGGGCTTTGCTATTTCAAAAGTACCAACAGCAACAACAACAGGCACATCAAGTAATAAGTTATACCAACCAACCAACGGCGAGTTAGCAAATATCATGGCAAGCACCGCAGCAAACATTAAAATAATACCGCTAGATGATTCCTTTTTAAAAAATGTTTCAATGGTCGTTATAGCCATGTTTTACCTTTACTTTAAAGAAGTGAATAAAAGACATAATATGTCATTAAAGGCCATTAAAGCAAACAGTTAATTGCATCTAAATATAATTGAGGTAAGTGGTGATAATATATGCACCAAATCACTTAAAGGCTGCAAGATTCAGCTGAAAGTCACATGGATATCTGTTGGTTAGAATTATTATTAATAACAACCAGATTAATGGATAGTTCAAATTAAAATGAGAGTAAATATTTAACAACACAGGTTTTTAATTTCAGATAAAACGTACGTATTTACATCCGTCTAGGTAAGACAATTGAAGCTTTCAAATAATAAGAAGACTTAAAAATAAAAAAACCATAAAACAGGCAAGTTTCATGGTTTTTTATTATTCATTTTAATATTTTTCTCTTAACTTAACCTGTACTCATGCTGTATTAACTTTTTAAGTCATCAAAAAACTTTTTCACGCCATCGAAGAAACCTGTTTCTTTCGGGCTGTGCTTTTTACTGCTTTTGCCCATTTTTTCTTCTAATTGACGTAGTAAATCAGCTTGGTCACCTGATAAATTAACCGGTGTTTCAAGTACCACTTTACACATTAAGTCACCAGTAGAAGAACTACGCACTGATTTAACGCCTTTGCCACGTAAACGGAACATTTTTCCAGTTTGCGTTTCTTTTGGTATTTTAAGCTTAACTTTTCCAGCCAGTGTAGGTACTTCAATGTCACCACCTAATGCAGCAGTAACAAAACTAATAGGTACTTCACAATACAAGTGATTTTCATCGCGAACAAAAATATCGTGATCACGCACATTTACTTGTACGTATAAATCACCTGCAGGTGCGCCATGCTCACCTGCTTCACCTTCACCTGATAAGCGAATTCTGTCCCCAGTATCAACACCTGGTGGAATTTTTACTGACAAGGTTTTATTCTTCTCAACACGACCTTGGCCACGACATGAAGGGCAAGGGCTTGCAATAACCTTACCTTTGCCACTACAGGTAGGACAAGTCTGCTGAACGGCAAATAACCCTTGACGCATTTGTACTTGACCATGACCATGACAAGTAGAACATGTTTTAGCCGATGTCCCTTTTTTAGCACCTGAACCATTACAAGGTTCACAGCTAACAAACGTGGGGACTTTAATCTCTAAACTTTTACCCTTTACTGCTTCTTCAAGGTTTAACTCTACGTTATAACGCAAGTCTGAACCACGTTGTTGATGTTGACGACCACGACCACCGCCGCCAAAAATATCACCGAAAATATCACCGAAGTCTTGACCAAAACCACCACTACCGCCAAAACCGCCACCACCACCGTGACCACCTTGTTCAAAAGCTGCATGACCGTATTGATCATAAGCCGCACGTTTTTGATCGTCTTTTAAGATCTCGTATGCTTCTTTAATTTCTTTAAAAGTTTCTTCTTTGACTTTATCACCTTGGGTTCTATCGGGGTGATATTTCATTGCCAGCTTTTTATAGGCTTTTTTGATTTCTTTTTCTTCGGCGCTTTTTGAAACACCTAGAACTTCATAATAATCACGTTTTGACATAAAGGACTTCTTTTCTATTAGGTTGTCGCGCCCCACTTTACTTGGAGCGGCCTACACTTTAATGCTATGGTTTAATGCTATGTATATAACGTAAGAAGCGCCGATAAATATCGACGCTTTGATTTTACGAGACTAAAATAGTAATTTAATCAATTTTATTAGCACTCTTTAGTTCAACGCTATCATCAAACTAAAGAGTAAAACAAAAGAATTAAATGTTACTTATCGTCTTCTTTTACTTCTTCAAACTCTGCATCTACTACATCATCCGCTGGCGCTGCGCCATCAGCTTCAGCACCTTCTGGAGCGCCTTGAGCTTGTTGTTTAGCTTGAGCAATTTCCATTAACTTAGCTGATGCTTCCATTAGCGCTTGAGATTTAGCATCAATGACTTCTTTATCATCACCTTTAACAGCTTCTTCAAGTTCAGTTAATGCCGCTTCAATTTTTTCTTTATCATCGCTTGGTAAGTCATCACCCGCTTCTTCAATCTGCTTGCGAGTTCCGTGAACCATACCATCTGCTTGATTACGTGCTGTTACTAATTCTTCAAACTTAGCATCGGCATCAGCATTAGCTTCAGCATCACGTACCATTTGCTCTACTTCTTCATCAGATAAACCTGAAGATGCTTTGATCGTAATTTTTTGCTCTTTACCCGTATTTTTATCTTTAGCCGTTACGTGTAAAATACCATCTGCATCAATATCAAACGTTACTTCGATTTGCGGTGTACCGCGTGGTGCTGCTGGAATACCTTCAAGGTTAAATTGACCTAATGATTTGTTAGCAGAAGCTTGCTTACGCTCACCTTGGCAAACATGTACGGTAACCGCAGATTGATTATCATCTGCCGTTGAGAACGTTTGTGATTGCTTGGTTGGGATAGTCGTATTTTTCTCGATAACCGCAGTCATTACACCGCCCATCGTTTCAATACCTAATGATAATGGCGTAACATCAAGAAGAAGTACGTCAGTTACATCACCCGAAAGAACACCCGCTTGAATTGCTGCGCCAGAGGCTACGGCTTCATCAGGGTTAACATCTTTACGTGGCTCTTTACCAAAGAAATCAGTTACTGCTTTTTGTACTAGTGGCATACGTGATTGGCCACCCACTAAAATAACATCATCAATATCACTTGTTGATAAATCAGCATCTTTAAGCGCTTGTTTAAGTGGTACTAAAGTTGCCTTAACCATGTCTTCAACTAACGATTCTAACTTAGCACGTGTTACTTTAATGTTCATGTGCTTAGGACCTGAGCCGTCAGCCGTGATATAAGGTAAGTTAACATCTGTTTGTTGTGCTGAAGAAAGCTCACATTTCGCTTTTTCTGCCGCTTCTTTTAAACGTTGCATCGCTAAAGGATCAGACGTTAAATCCATGCCTTGATCTTTTTTGAATTCAGCTACAAGGTAGTTAATTAAACGGTTATCGAAATCTTCACCACCTAAGTGAGTATCACCATTAGTCGCTAATACTTCAAAAGTATGCTCGCCGTCCATTTCATCAATTTCAATAATTGAAATATCGAAAGTACCACCACCTAAATCGTAAACAGCAACAACTTTGTCGCCTTCTTGCTTGTCCATGCCGTAAGCAAGAGCAGCAGCCGTTGGTTCGTTAATAATACGTTTAACATCAAGACCAGCAATACGACCAGCATCTTTTGTTGCTTGACGTTGTGAATCGTTAAAGTAAGCAGGCACCGTAATAACGGCTTCTGATACTGATTCACCTAAAAAGTCTTCAGCGGTTTTTTTCATTTTCTTTAACACTTCAGCTGATACTTGTGGTGGCGCAATTTTTTCGCCTTTTACTTCAACCCAAGCATCACCGTTGTCGGCTTTAACAATACCAAATGGCATAATGTCAATGTCACGTTGTGTTTCTTTGTCTTCAAAACGACGACCAATTAAACGCTTGATAGCGTATAACGTGTTTTCAGGGTTAGTGACTGATTGACGCTTAGCAGGTTGACCTACTAACGTTTCACCTTCTGCTGTGTAGCCAATGATTGAAGGGGTAGTTCTATCACCCTCTGCATTTTCAATTACACGTACACTGTCGCCGTCTAAAACAGCTACACATGAGTTAGTTGTTCCTAGGTCAA
>JQIA01001015.1_pt1 | contig 14998 bp, 11 predicted proteins | sample 811431 | NCBI WGS metagenome assembly JQIA01 (sample SAMN02998118, study PRJNA258478) | marine sediment metagenome | biome: marine; feature: seafloor; material: sediment; isolation source: oil-polluted sediment collected from 3 locations (0.5 km, 0.7 km and 0.9 km)... | place: USA: Gulf of Mexico ... | reverse complement strand
CCTGTTGCTTGTTTTAAATAAGCAATGAGCAGGGGTTCGAGCTTGGAGAAATCGGTCAGATGTTCAAGGTTTTTACTGCGCTTGATCAGCTTTTTGGTGAGTATGTCGTCAAGGCAGGATTCAAGGGGATAGCTCGCCTTAATATCAGCTATCCACTCGGGTGTTGGTTGTGCACGGTTTTTTAGGGTATTGGTATACGTCATGATTTGAGTGCTACGGTCTTTAAATACGCGCTGTCGAGTTTTGGCCCTCTTAAGGAGTTTGAGTTGCTATTTTCAGCACTATTCGGAGCGCCTACTGTATAGCGCCTACTGTATAAAAGGCGCTTCAAACTCCAGCAGGAAAGCGGGTGTTGTCGATTTCCCGAGCCGCTTATGGATTATCTGCTTCAGTATTAAGAGCTAACGTCTTGCACTTCACCCCAGCCGACGACGCCATTAAGATTCCAGCGTAAGAAGGATTGTGTGCAGTAGACGAAGGGCCATGGTTGCCATGGGTTGGACGTAAAGGCCGTGCCGGTAAAGTTATGCACTTCTCCGCGTTCGTCTTCAACTTGAAGCTCCATGTATTGATGTAAGCGACCATCGCGGCGTAAGCGACCGGAGCCTTTGACTAAGCCGTGTACTTTGTCGCCTTCACGGACATAGCCGTGGACGATAGCCTGATAATGGTTGGAGTCGTCAGGGTCAATCGCCCAAATGCAGTGAATGCTGACATCGTTATCGAAATTGGCATTTAACCAGCAGAAATTAGCAAACTGGTCTTCTTTGCGCTCGCCCCAGCTGTGATCCATGCTGGATACGCAGTTGATGTCGTAGGTTTTGCCATCCAGTGTGAACTTGCCTGTAACACGACCGGTTTGATCCCAGTGGCCCGCATAGGCGGTTGATGACACATGGTCGTCAGCGGTGTCGGCAAGTGGGTCGATTTCTGGGTCATGAATGTCGTAAGGTGCCATTAATGCTTTGTATTGCACGTCAATTTTTACGCGCCGCTGATCATCGAATTTTATATCGTAATCCATGACAGGCTTGGTGCACTTAATGGATAAGCCGTTACCCAAAGTGTAATCATCAAAGTTGGTTTTGGGGAAGGGCAGGTGAACTTGATTATTCGTATATTTAACTTGGTGGGGTGTATTTGAAAAGCCGTCGGTGACGGTAATGCTGGAAAGCACAACACCTGCATTTTGCCGCGTGAGCACATAGACATTTACGTGGATGCCTTCTTCGGGCACATAAAAACCAAAATAATTGGTCTCAGCCCAATAATGGTCATCGCTCGTGGGCGTGTGGAAGTACATGTCTTGTTCGGTAATCATTATTATTTCCTTGTAGGGACTACTCAGGGTGCTTGATTTTGATAGATCTTATTTATAGGTCTTGTTTATAGGTTTTATTTATAGATCTTATTTGTTGTGGGTATTTATTGTCGGTATTGCTTACAGATGCTGGCAGGCGGCACCTGATTCTCTGCCGAAAGATTAAGGGTGATTTATAATTTTTATAGTGCCTAAGTTACTGCATTATTCTTGTGAAGAAAAGTGCGATTTTTCTCGCCGTGTTTTTAGGTGCCGTTTTTAGTACTGAGTATTAGGTGACGCTGTGGGCGGTGATTCCTGCTTTTTTTGTTTAATTATTGGCATCAAATTGTGAGTTGGCGAGCCGAGCATAGAGCGCGCTTTCTTTGAGTAATTGTTGATGGGTGCCGGTAGCAACGAGCTTGCCGTGGTCCATAACGACAATTTGGTCTGCATGGAGAATAGTGGATAAACGGTGGGCGATAATAAGCGTTGTGCGGTTTTCCATGAGTTTGGTCAAAGCCTTTTGCACGTGTTGTTCACTGTGGGTATCGAGCGCGCTGGTTGCTTCATCCAGCAAGAGCAAGCGAGGGTTTTTAAGAAGAGCTCTGGCAATGGCAATGCGTTGTTTCTGGCCGCCTGATAGCCGTACGCCTTGTTCGCCGAGAAAGCTGCCATAGCCTTCCGGCAGTTGCTCGATAAATTCATCGGCATACGCGGCGTGTGCGGCAGCGCGAACTTCCTCGTCACTGGCATCGGGCTTGCCGTAGCGAATGTTGTGGGCTACGTCGGCACTAAACAATGCAGGGTGTTGGGAGACAACGCCGAGTTGCTGGCGAAGGTCGCTTGTCGAGAGTGTGCGAATATCGCTACCGCCAAGGCGAATAACCCCGGATTGCGGGTCATAAAAACGTTGTATCAGTTCAAAGACGGTGGATTTTCCGGCACCTGAAGGGCCAACTAATGCGATGGTTTTTCCTTCGGGAATGTGCAGAGAAAAGTCTTCTAGGGCTTTTTGTTCGGGGCGCGAGGGGTAGTTGAAATTGACCTGCTCAAAACGCAGAGTCGCTGGCAAGGTGTCAGCAGGCATGGCAGGATTTTCAGGCGTTAAAATATCAGACTTGGCGTGTAATAAGTCAATCAAGCGGTCGGTGGCACCCACGGCGCGCTGTAGATCACCGTACACTTCAGATAGTGTTGCTACGCCCATGGCGACGAGCATGGCGTAAAAGACAAAGGCACCGAGATCGCCGGCACTCATAGAGCCATTGATAACATCATTGCCGCCAATCCATAGCATGCCACTCAGCGCACCGAAGACTAGCAGGATGACCGCAGCCATTAAGAGGGCGCGCTGTTTTACACGACGGCGAGCGACAGCAAAGGCACTTTCAACCTCTTGATTGAACATTGTTCGTTCGTAATCTTCGCGGGTGTAGCTTTGGACTGTTTTGATTTGGGTGAGAATTTCGCCGGCATAGGTGCCGACGTTAGCGATGGAGTCCTGACTTTGTCGAGACAATGCACGTACGCGCCGGCCAAAAAGGAGTATGGGCAGGAGTACCAAAGGAATACAGCCGAGAATCACCAAGGTGAGTTTGAGGTTGGTGATGATTAAAATAATCAATGCGCCGGTGGTCGAAATGGTACTGCGCAAGGCGAGGGAGAAGGAGCTGCCAACAATCGTTTGTAGCACGGTTGTATCCGTGGTGAGCCGAGACATAATCTCGCCGCTGCGGTTGTTGTCAAAATAACCCGGGCTGAGGGTGATGATGTTGTTAAACACAGCGCTGCGTAAATCAGCACTAATGCGCTCACCGAGCCAGGAAACCAGATAAAAACGAATAAAGGTACCGGCTGCCATCAACGTTGATAATAAAAGCAGGAGGTAAATGCCACTTTCAAGCTGGCTCACGGAACCCGCGACAAAACCGTCATCAATCACTTTGCGAACACCTTGGCCGATGGTCAGCGTGATACCGGCGGTGAACAGCAGCGCGATAGCAGCACAGACCCAGCGCCAGCGATAAGGGGCGACAAAGCGCAGCAAATGTCGAAGAGACGAGAGTTTTGAATGAGGTGTCTGTTGCTGTGCTTTCGACATGGCGTAATTACTCAGTGAAAGGGGCGGTACGAGCTTGAATGGCGTGGCGAGTTTACGACAAGTGTCGATAAAGGGGTAATTGGAAGCTTGTGGCTCTGTCAGGGGCGGGCATTAATTAGAACTTGATTATATAAGACTTGTTGAATATATTGGTCCGCTGTTTGGGCTGGCCTGAGAGTTATTTGGGTTGGAATTCATCAGGTAATCAAGGCTTAGCATTGCTAAGTTAATTAAAAAAATTAAGTAAGAGATTCTTGACGGGGGTTGAACAAATGAAGAGCTGGATAGTAACGCCAATAGTGGTAGTGTTGATTGCGATAGGGTCTTATGCGTTTTATATTTTGACCTTACCCCCTGTTTTGGATGAAGGCTTTCTTTACGGTAATGGACACATCGAAGGTACTGAGGTCAATATCAGTGCGGAGGTGTCGGGTCGTGTCTTGCACTCCAATTTAATGGAAGGTTCGACCATTGAGAAAGATTCTGTCTTGGTGGAGTTGGACGCGCGTGGACAAGTCGCTAGTCTGGCTATTGCGAATGCAGAGATGACGGCGCTTGAATATGGGCAGAAACATGTGGCTGAACAGCTGCAAACCTGGAAGGACAATCTCAACACCGCTGTGCGAGATTTGGTGCGTTATAAAGCCTTGCGCAAAAGAAAGATTGTGACTGTTCAAAAGCTGGATCAGGTTGCGCAGGTAAGAACCGATGCCTTGGGTAGGGTGAGGGCTTTAGAAGTGCAACTGGAAAAAGCGAAAGCCAGCACGGCTGTCGCGGCGAGACAGGTTGAGCGACTGCAGATAGAAATCGACAAAGCGAAGATTTATTCACCCATGAATGCAACGGTTTTGTCGAAGGCGATAGAGTTGGGTGAGCTGGCGGGGCAAGGGCAGTTAATTGCGGTGTTGGTTGATATGCAAGATCTTGAATTAAAAGCATATTTACCCGAAAAGTTGATTGGCAAAGTAAAGCTTGATGCGCCTGCAAAAGTACGTGTGAGTGCATTTCCTGATCGCTATTTCGAGGCGCGGGTAAAACGTGTTGATCAGTACGCTCAGTTCACACCGCGTGATATTAATATGCCGGAAGAGCGTGTGCGCATGGTCTTTGGTGTTGTCTTAGAGCTGAATAATAAAGAAGGCTTTTTGAAGCCGGGTATGCCGGCAGATGCGTGGATTCGCTGGGACGACAATGTGGTCTGGCCAACAGTGATGGTTATTCCTCATTAAAACCACTTTGCTGGAAATCACAAGCTTGTGATATTCCAGCAAATTTTTGTTATGCCGGTACGCACCTTACTGCGTTGTGTGCTGGTGAATTCAAAAGCAATAACAAAAGAGAATACCTGTGAATAAACCTCTTAAGCCGATGCCTGATTCGGAGAGTGACGCGCTGTCTGGGCGAAAAGCGATTATTCAGACCAGTAATGTGGGTCGCGCTTTTAATAAAAATTTCGTGTTAAAGAATGTTGACTTGACCATCTATGAGGCTGAGATTTTTGGTTTGCTGGGGCCGGATGGTGCGGGTAAGACGACCTTAATGCAGTTGATGGCCGCTATCCTTGACCCGAGTGAGGGTCACTGTACCGTCATGGGGCACGATACGGTCAAAGATGATTACTGGATCAATTCGCATATTGGCTATATGTTTCAAGGCTTCACCCTTTACGACAAGCTGAGTATTGCGGAAAACATGGAGTTTTCGGCCGATATACGCGGGCTTCCGAAAGAGCTGTACTTGGAACGTCAGGAGCGGCTGCTGAAAATGGCAGGTTTGTACCGCTTTCTGGAGCGTCCGGCCGGTAATTTATCGGGCGGCATGCGTAAAAAGCTGTCGTTGTGTACGAACTTGCTGCACGAGCCACGTTTGTTATTGCTCGATGAGTTGAGCCTCGGTGTTGATCCGGCGTCACGACGTGAGTTGTGGGAAATGCTGCACTCCTTCCGTGATAACGGTGTGACAGTCGTGATGAGCACGCCGTATATGGATGAGGCTGAGCACTGTGATCGCATCGCCTTTCTTCATGAAGGTGCCATTATTGGCGTCGATAAGGTGGACCACCTTCATCAGCGTTGCGCGGGGCATGTGTATGAGCTGCATACGAGCAATCGCGGTGTCGCACACAACCAGCTGGTTGAGCATCCTGATGTCTTAAGTATTCGCCATCTGGCAGAAAGTGTGCATTTTCAATTGCATACGGCAAACCATATCGAAGAAAAACTATTTGCAAGCCTAACGGAAAACGGCAGCCGCATTGAGTCGGTAGAGCCCACCTTAGATGACGCCTATACCATGCTGAGTGGCGGTGAAAAAAGCACGGCTTATGCCGAGTCACCACCGGATATTCGTCTGGCCGAGCGCTTGCCAGAAGGCGGCTTAATTCGCACCCAAGATATGCGTGTTGAATTTGGTGATTTTGTTGCTAACGATGATGTGACGCTTGAAATAAAAGCCGGTGAAGTCTTCGGTTTTCTCGGGGCAAATGGTGCCGGTAAAACAACCTTTATTCGCGCCTTGTGTGGTTTACAGAAGCTGACCAGTGGCGATGCTTGGATTGGTGGTGTCAGTATTATCGACGATCCAAAACGCCTGCGAGATCATATTGGCTACATGTCTCAGCGCTTCTCTTTGTACCCTGACCTGACGGTGGCGGAGAATTTATCCTTTTTTGCCGGTGTTTACGGTTTGGCAAAAGGTGATAAGAAAAAAGCCATCGACTGGGCGGTGAGTGTGACCGACCTCAGTGGCGTGATGAACAATCTTGTGGCGGATATGTCGGGTGCCTTGAATCAGCGTTTAGCACTTGCCTGCGCGATTATGCACAAGCCTGCTGTGGTGTTTTTGGATGAGCCAACCTCAGGTGTTAGCCCGGCAGCGCGGTATAAATTTTGGCAGCTAATCCAGACGCTGGCGGAAGGTGGGACAACGATTTTTGTGACCACACACTATTTGGAAGAAGCGAATTACTGCCATCGCTTAGGTTTAATGCACCAAGGCCGCTTGATTGGTATTGGCCCCGCAGATGAACTGACGGCAGCACTGCCGGCTGATGTCGAGGCAGAAACCATCGAAGATATGTTCTTGGCCTATATTAAAATTGAAGATGAGCGGCTGGAGCGAGAGCGCCAGAAGCAAGACGCAACAAATGATGGAGGTGCGAAATGAAATTGCATCGTTTATATGCCGTTATGCGTAAAGAGAGTCGGGAAATTATCCGCGACCATGTGACATTGGCAACGGCCTTTCTTTTTCCGATGGTAATGCTCTTTATGTTTGGTTATTCCATTTCTTTAGAAGTGGAGGGTGTGAGTTTAGGTGTGCTCGATCAAGATCAGACACCGTCGAGTGCAAATTTGGTGGATGCTTTTGTAGAGAGTGACTACTTTGAACTCAAGAGAAATTACAGTTCTGAGGTCGAAATTCGTCATTCCATGGAAACCAATGAAGTGAAATTGGTGTTGGTTATTCCGCCGGATTTTAATGCCTCTTTGGGGCGAACAGACAACCCCGAAGTACAGCTACTGATTGACGGTAGTTATTCGGCAACCGCTTTGGTGGCACTCAATTACGGTATGACGATTGTGTCGCGGTTTAATGCCGTTGCGGATACCTCTGCGATCGATGTGCAAACGCGTGTTTGGTATAACCCCAGTTTGCAGAGCCTCATTTATGTGGTTTCTGGACTCTATGCCGTTATTATTGCGGCCTTCCCCCCCCTATTAACAACACTGGCTATTGTCCGAGAAAAAGAAAGCGGGTCTATTCAGCAGATCTACGCATCACCGCTTACGGCACCTGAGTTTTTACTGGGTAAGTTGCTACCGTATGGGTTTATTGCAAGTTTGCAATTAGCGACGATTGTACTATTAGGCTATTACTGGTTTGGCTTGCCTTTCAACGGTAATGTGGGATATTTGGTGATTGCAGGGTTAATCTATGTTTTCTGTAATGTCGGTATTGGTTTACTGGTTTCGACGATCACCAGCAGCCAGCTACTCGCCGTATTATTGGCACTCGTTGTGACAATGATGCCCTCAATCTTGTTTTCGGGCTTTGTCTTCCCCATTTATGCCATGTCCGAACCGGTGCAGCTTTATACCCACCTTTTCCCCGGGCGCTATTTTGTTGATGTTTCCCGAGGCATTATTTTAAAGGGGGCTGGGCCTACAGAAATGATAAAACCCTTGAGCTTCTTGCTCGTTTATACCTTGGGCGTATTCTTTGCAGCGGTGGCTGTTTTTAAGAAGAAGGTCGCGTAATTATTTTTTGTAACAGACTGTCATTCTGATTTAGGAGATCTACCATGTGGAGTCGCCTCAAAAGCTTAATGCTGAAAGACGTTATACAGTTTTCCAGAGATAAAACTATTCTGGGTGTGGTTTTTTGGTTATACACCATCGAAGTATTAATTTGCGGTTATGGTATGACTTTCGAAGTGAAAGATTTACCCATGGCGGTGATTGACCATGATCGTAGTGTCATCAGTCGTGAGCTTATTGATAAATTCACTTTATCCGAAGCCTTTGAGGTTGAGGGTTATCCGACCAGTCAAGAAGAGGCTGAGAGCTGGATGCGCAGTGGTAAAGTGAAGTACGTCATGATCATTCCGAATAAGTTCGCACAGGATTTACGTCGTGGTGAAAAACCCGGCTTGCAAATATTATTGGACGGGACGAATTCTAACGCCGCTTCTTTGGCGAAAGATTATACGGCAGCCATTGTAAACCGTTTTGAAAGAGAGCTTGGTGTCGGTGGCTTGGCGCAATTAAACAGTACCGTGCGGCCCGTCGTACAAATTTGGTATAACCGTGCGCAAACGCTTGAATCCTTTGTGGTGCTTTCGATGATTGTAGCGGCCATTATGATGGTGGGTACCATTCATTCTGCGGCGTCGATTACTCGTGAAAAAGAAGTGGGTACGGTTGATCAGTTGATGGTGACGCCGACGCGAGTCTGGGAAATTTTCGTTGCGAAAACGATCCCGACCTTAGCCGTTGGCATTATTGCCTTTTTCCCGAGCTTGTTTATTATCTGGTGGTTTGGTGTGCCGATAAAAGGCAGTTTGTTGTTATTTTTGTTTTTTATGTCGATCTTTTTGGTGAGCGCAATTGCTATTGGTGTGTTGATTGCTTCGGTAACAAAAACCTTGCAACAAACGTTGTTGATGTGCTTTTTTGGTTTGTTTCCCATCCTCTTTTTATCCGGCACGATGACTCCGGTAGAGTCTATGCCGGACTTTATGCAGCCCCTTGCCAGCCTCAGCCCCGTGAAGTACTTCATGGATATTTGTATGGGTGTGTTTTTAAAAGGCGTTGGCTTCGCAGAGCTATGGCCAGCGGCGTTAAATATGGCCATTATTGGCGCGGTGCTTTATATCATTGCGGCCTGGCGTTTTAAGCAAAACTTATCATCGTAAGCTCGGCGCGCCTTATAGAGGATGCCTCTCGTAAAACCCTGTGCGCTCCACCAGCAGGGCGCATGCGGGAGGGTGGCTCCTCTTTGAAACGGGTCTTTTCGGAATAACTTTATTTCGGTTAATAGCGCGGCGGTGTTTGTCGGTATTCAGCAATACAAATAATAAAAAATATATTATGCTCCCTTAGCGTATAGAAGCGTTTGTTAAAAGCAGGCTGTAGATTGCATTGTTTTAACGATAAAAACGCCACGTATAAGTTGTAGAGATATCCTTTTAACCATAAAAATAAAGACAAGTACATTCCAGTATTGAACATCTGAGATATTGTGTTGTGAACCCGTAACGGGAGCGCGCTTTGTGCTTGTGGACTACTTACAGAGATCATATTTATGCCGATTAAAATAGACCCTGAAACGGGCTTAAAAATCTTTAACACGCGCGCCGAAAAGGCGAACAATAAAATCACAGGGAAAGGCTACTCTGTCGTTAATGACGAAGCATTGAAAGCCCTGCCAGAAAGTAAGGCCGGTGCCGTTTTTAATGCGGCAGAGCAAGCAAAATACCGCGAGTTTAAAGAATCGAGAGCGGGTGCTGCGGACTATGTCGCCTTAGAAGGTGAGTTTGGCAAATACCTTGAAGATGTGCATTCACTGCCGCCCGTACCACGAGAAGCACTGGACGATGAGTGTGAAATTCTTATTATTGGTGCAGGCTTCGCGGGTTTGTTGTTATGGCATAAGCTCAGCAAAGCGGGCTATAAGGATGTGCGCTTTTGTGAAAAAGGCGGTGATGTGGGCGGCACCTGGTATTGGAACCGCTACCCGGGTATCGCGTGTGATGTTGAAGCGTATAGCTATCTGCCTTTGCTCGAAGAGACGGGTTATATCCCCTCAATGAAGTTCGCCAGTGGTTTTGAGATCATGGAGCACTGCCAAAATATTGCGACAAAGTTTGGTTTTTATGACAAATGCTTATTTCATACGACAGTTGAAGAAACCGCGTGGGATGAATCAAGCAAACGTTGGCAAGTGAGTACAGATCGTGGCGATACGATGAAAGCAAAATACCTCATCGTTGCTAATGGTATTTTAACAACGCCGAAGCTGGCAAAAATTGAAGGCATGGAAACGTTTAAAGGTGATGCTTTTCATACCTCACGCTGGGACTACAACGTTGACCTGACAGATAAGCGCGTTGGTATTATTGGTACTGGTGCTACCGCTGTGCAGATTATTCCGGAAATTGCTAAGACCGTAAAAGACTTATATGTGTTTCAGCGTACGCCTTCGTCGATTGATGTCCGTGACCAGCGAGCAACAACGGCAGAAGAATTCGAAACTTGGAAGACAGAGCCAGATTGGGCGAAATCGCGACGTGCACGGTTTGCAAAAATATCTTCGGGTCGTACAGCACTTGAGGCCAATGATGACTACCTGTCGGGTAAAGTTGAAATTACCAAAGCGAAGAAAAAACACGCTAACCCACTGACGCCGGAAGAAATGCAGCAGAAGCAACTGGATACGAACTTTCGTATCATGGAGCAAATTCGCGCCCGTGTTGATGCTATCGTAGAAGACCCTAAAACGGCGGCGTCTTTAAAGCCTTATTATAATTATGGCTGCAAGCGACCAACCTTCCATGACGAATATCTACCAACGTTTAATCGACCGAATGTCCACTTGGTGGATACCGCACCCCGTGGCGTGTCGGCGATTAACGAAAAAGGCATTGTTCATGGGGATACCGAATACCCCGTTGATGTCTTAATTTACGCAACCGGATTTCAGTGGATGGCAACGCAGACCTTTAGCATGATTAAAGGCAAAGACGGTCGTTCGCTAAAAGAAACTTGGGCGCAAGATGGCACCAAAACCTTCCTCGGCTTGCAGACGAAAGGTTTCCCCAATATGTTCGTTATCACCGGCCCCCAAGGTGGCGGTGGCAGCTTTAACTTTACAGATACCATCGAAGAGCACGGTGATTATGTCTTGTGGATGCTGAAAACCATGAAAGAACAGGGTGCGGATGTCGTTGATATTACTGAAGACTCGCAAGCCGCTTATGCTGAACATTGTGCGCAGGTTGATACGGCGACGGCACCACTGCGCGATTGTATTTCGTACTACGATCATGAAGGTAAAGCGGAACCCGGTGCGCTTGTTTATTACGGTGGCGGTCGGTGGCATAAGCATCGCATCAAAGGGCAGGAAACACTGGGCCCTTATGTTTTTGAGGCAGCTGCCGAATAATACGGTGTACTCGCGTGTAAAAAACGGTATGGGTATTCAGGGTGAATCGGATGCCTGTACGGTTTGTTTTTATTGTTGTCCGCGTTGATTAAACGGATAAACAGGTCTTTTTGTTACGCTGATTTTCGTGACGAGCAATTCGCGTGAAGGCAGGAAGTCTTGGCAATAACAGGCGCTCTGGATATGACGCGCTCTGGATATGACGCGTTTTGAATATGACGCGTTTTGAATATGACGTAAGGGCCAGCAGTATTTGGCCCTTACGCATTTTAAGGTGTGCCGTTCTGTTACGTATAACTCAGCTACTTATAACTCAATAGGCAGTGAGTAAGAAACAACCAACTTCAGATCTTCATCAAAAGAGCCGGCGCAGTTGCTGTCGTCTTTATCACAGTCTTGTGCCACAATTTTACTGGCTGTAAAGGACAGGTTGTCATTGAATGAATAAGAAACATCAAGGTGGGTCATGTCGTTGCCGTTACCCGTCGTATCGAATTCGTGATGTCCAATTGTAGCGCCGAATTTTCCTGTGCTGCCACTCAGTGTGAGGTACTCGTAACCCGTGGCGCCCGCGATATTGTCATAATACGAAAAGCTAATATCTTTATAGCCAAGGGTGAGAATAACTTCGCTTAATTCACCGGTAGTGTCATCGGATCGCTCAAAGCCTGCGCTGCCATCGTGATCGTTATCGGAGTAGTTGTAGTTCCACAGGCTGATGTCATAGGAAAAGTCGTTTAAGGCGTTACCGTAGCCGATGAAATAGTCGTATTCGTTGCCCAGTGCTGCATCACCACTGCTGGCCCATACACCGCCGTAAGCACCACTATTACTGTAAATGATATCGCCAGAGATGGCCGCATCTCCATTGCCGAGGTCGATACCGCGCCATAAATACATGTTGGCAGCAGCGGCAGATACTGAAATTTCCGCGAGTGCGGGTGTGGCGATGGCTGCGGTTCCGATAAAAACAGCGGCGGCGACACCCGTGCGTAATATGTTTAATTTACTGGTCAAAATAATATCTCCTACAGTCTTATGGGGGTTGATGAGCTGAGCTTCATTGCGTGTTATTGCTATAAATGCGGCTTGCGTGATAGCGGGCGTCATATTAATGCAATAGTAATGTGATTAGCAATGTGAGTGCTTGCTGTGACTTGGCTTTTCTGCGACGGAACTCATCGGGGCATTTGTAAAAGATTCGTTTGTAAAAAGCTTAGATGAAAAGCCCCAAGCTTTTTACGCGCTTATTGATTAAGGTTTAATTTTAAAGGCGAATCTATGTGCCCATCATGCGGCGAGCGCCCGTTGCAAGCATGTTGAAACCGACGGGTGATAAGCGCACTAGCCAATCGGAAAGATAAGCATCGGGGCCAACACGTACGCGCCGTTTGTTTTTTTCTATGCCCGATACGATTTTTCCGGCAACGGTTTCAGGCTTGGTCGCAAACTTCATTAAGCGGGCCGATGTTTTAAGGAGTGAGGTTTTGGTTTGTACGCGTGCATTTTTTAGAATGTTGGTGTTAATACCGCCAGGGTGAATACAGGTAACGCCTACCCCGCTCCCTTTGAGCTCTATGCGCAGTGACTCGGTAAATCCGCGAACCGCAAATTTTGTGGCGCAGTACGAGGATTGTGCCGGTAAACCATAAAATCCGAACATGCTGGATATATTGACAATATGCCCGTCGCCTGAGCTTTTTAAGTAGGGCAAAAAGAATTTGCAGCCATAAACAACACCCCATAAATTTATGCCGACAATCCACTCAAAGTCATCGATGGACTGATTTTCAAAACTACCGGTTATTTCAACGCCGGCATTATTCACAATAATATTGACTCGGCCATGTTCCGCCACAACGTGCTCAGGGAATGCTTGCATAGCCGCTTTGTCGGATACGTCGACGAGATGAATGCTGGCTTTACGACCTTGCGCGTTAATCATTCGGGCTGTTTCAGCCAGACCCTCTTCATTTAAATCGGCAAGGGCTAAATCGCAGCCTTGTGCGGCCAATGCCAAGCTGGTCGCGCGACCAATACCGCTGGCCGCGCCTGTGACAACAGCAACTTTATTGTGAAAACTGAACATGGTTAATCTCCGTTCCGGTAGGCTTTAGATTTTATTAGGGTTTTTAGAGTAAAGCGTCGTCAAAGATACTCTCGTTAGTGCTTTGGTTCTATAGTGGCTTGCGGGGAGCTTGTTGGGTTTAGTTAGGGTTTATTGACAGGAAGGCGGAATATTATGGATTTAGGGATTTCACAAAAAAATGCAATCGTATGCGGTGGTAGTCAAGGCTTGGGTTTTGCCTGTGCTAAAGCGTTGGCGATGGAGGGCGTGAACGTGACACTGATTGCACGCCGTGCGGAACCTTTAGCGCTCGCCTTACAGCAACTGCAAGCACTCAATGCGGGAGAAATAACAGCGGTTATAGGTGATGTAAGCTGCGATAAAGGGCGCGATGCGGTTCTGGATGCTTGCCCGCAACCGGATATTTTGGTGAATAATGCGGGTGGCCCACCTCCGGGAGATTTTCGTGATTGGCGTCAAAAAGAGTGGTTCGATGCGGTTAACAGCAATATGTTTTCTGCCATTGACATGATTCGCCGTACCTTTGATGGCATGGCGGAAAGGGGCTTCGGGCGCATCGTTAACATTACCAGTGCTGCGGTAAAGTCCCCCATGGCAGGGCTGGGTTTGTCCAATGGTGCACGAACCGGATTAAGTGGCTGGGTAGCCGGTGTTGCGAGTGAGCACGTTGCTAAAAATGTCACGATCAATAACTTATTACCGGGTCTTTTTGAAACGGACAGAGGGCGAGGTTATTTGGCATATTGTGCGCAGCAAGCGAAGATGAGTGTGGCGGCGTATACGGCGCAATTTTATACCACTGCGCCTGCCGGACGATTGGGTATGCCGGATGAATTTGGAGCGGCGTGTGCTTTTTTATGCAGCGCAATGAGCGGCTACACAACGGGGCAGAACATTATGCTCGATGGCGGTGCATACGCGGGAACATTCTAAGCATCGAATAAAGATGCGCTTGAGCTATTGAGTGAGGTTTGGAGTTGTTGGAGTTGTTGGAGCTTGGAACTGCTGGGTTCTTGATGAGGCTTATGTTCTACTTTTACTTTGAAAATATAATGTCAGGAATTCAATAATGGATGTTAAACATCAAATTGTCGCCATAACGGGCGGCGCTTCCGGTCTCGGTGCGGGCGCTGCACAGGTACTCAGCAAGGCCGGCGCACAGGTCGTTATACTTGATCGCAATGAAGATCTTGCTAAAGCAACTGCTGAGGCGTTGGGTGCAACCGCAATTGCTTGTGATGTGGCAGATGAAGCAAGCGTATTGGCAGCTTTTGCGAAAATTAAAGCGGATCTAGGCCCCGTGCGTGTATTACTGAATGCGGCAGGCGTTGATGTAATCGCCAAAACGGCGAGTCGTAAAGGCGTTCACTCTCTGGGTGACTTTCAACATATGCTCAATGTGAACCTTACGGGTTCCTTTAGTTGTGCGCGCTTGGCGGCCAAGCAGATGATCGATGCGGACCCTCTTGATGCGGACGGTGAACGGGGTCTTATCATCAACGTTGCCTCTATTGCAGGCTATGAGTCGCCTGCAGGGCAAGTGGCTTATGGCGCGTCTAAAGCGGGCGTGATTGGAATGACCTTGCCAATGGCGAGAGATCTGGCAAAATACGGCATCCGCGTGATGGCAATTGCCCCCGGGGCTTTTGAAACGCCCCTGGCCAAGACCGTACCGGAAGCCGTTTGGGATACGCTTATTGCCGAAATACCTTTCCCTAAGCGCCTCGGGCAACCGGAAGAATTTGGTGAGTTAGTGCAGGCTATTTGCCGTAATAAAATGCTCAATGGCGAAGTTATTCGCGTTGATGCCAGCTTGAGATTATCGAACTAATAAAATTTA
>JQIA01001013.1_pt1 | contig 15010 bp, 16 predicted proteins | sample 811431 | NCBI WGS metagenome assembly JQIA01 (sample SAMN02998118, study PRJNA258478) | marine sediment metagenome | biome: marine; feature: seafloor; material: sediment; isolation source: oil-polluted sediment collected from 3 locations (0.5 km, 0.7 km and 0.9 km)... | place: USA: Gulf of Mexico ... | reverse complement strand
ATGATGATTGCTGTCAGTGATATAAGTAAAGAGTATAGTAAGGATTTTGAAGTTGTTTCATGGGCATATCGGTGGGCCATTACAGTCACAAGAACAGCATGAGAATTAAAGGTTCTGCATGTTTAATCAAATAGTCTATTCGTCGATGGAGGCTCCAAATGGGAAATTATGGTAAAAAATACGGCCTTGTTAAAGCTCGGGTTGATCAAAGGATGGGTCATAAGCTTGGAAAGTGGGGTAAGTTTAAGGCTTTTTTTAAAGACAGCAGTTTTACTCCTGAGAGAAAGCAAATTATTGATGAAGAAATTCATAATGTCTATGCGGCCCGACGTGGATCATTTGCAGGAAAACGTCCTCAGCTTCAATTGGATACGGGATATCACCCGGAAAGAGACAATCCGGAGCACCTTTATCCTGGTTCGCATGACAAGGTCAGGTATGTTCCCCCTGCAGATCGTGGCAATTTCAAGGTTCAATTTAATGGCGGTCGTTTAGAACATGGGGTAAGAAAGCTTGATGGTGCGCCAAAACCTGATCTTCACACAGGTAGGGAAAAGATTTTCGTAAGAAGTGACTCAATGGATGACTTAACGTATGTTACTGAAAAAGCGAGTGTTGATATTGCAGAAACAAGATACAAAACACAACATAGCTCATTTAAGCAGGGGCAGAATGTTGTGAGTGCCGGGAAGCTGGAATTTGATGATCAAAACCGGTTGACCAAAGTTAAAGGTTCTTCCGGACACTACAAGCCTGATAAGGAATCACTCTATAAATTTGCTGAATTTGGTGAACAATCGGGACAGTTTAACCCTGACGCTCTTGAATGGACTTATGGGGGACATATTCAGAAAAGTTTAACAATGAACCCTGAACAAAGAAAAATTGCTGTTGCAAAATGGGCAGTGAGAAATCCAAAAGAGGACTAAAGATTTTTAAAAAAATCTCACGTATGGATCGAGTCGGGCTTAGCAATGTTAAAACCCAGGATACCCGCAATAATTTATCCGGACTTCGTGAATTAAAAAAGAAAAACCCAAATATTGTAAAGAATTAAATAATACTGTTTCTTCACCATACTTTTTCTTTAAAATTTTCAATAACAAACGGTTAAATAATTGTCAGAAATTATAGAGCGCTGTTAATTACACGAATATAACTTTTAAAGTCAGGAAATTCAGAATGCAGAAACAGAACCAGGGAAGACCAAGATCCAAGGCTTTTTTCGGCTCAGATCACCACAAGGAATTATTCGGAACGACACATTGGGATGTTATGAGTCTTCCGGGGATCAAGCCTCAGGCGATTCAGGTGAAGCGAATGAAACTGGCCAATAAAGCAATGGCTCATTCACGTTCAATTGTAGAAAAACCTGCAAATGTAGCTCGCAAAACGTTTGAGGAAGAGGATCGGCGTTATGATGAGTTTACATCTTTAAAGCCGACAAGACGATTTGCTCTGGATAAAATAGTTCCCCGGATTGAAAACGGCTCAACAATGTCAAAAAACTTCGGTGCGCTTGCAGCCACCACAACGATCAAAAGGCAGGGGGCCTGCATGGAGATGTCAGCGCTGACACTGACGTATCTGGGTGAGAAACGGAAAAAATATTCAGCCAGACTTTCAGATCCTGATATTTCTGAGGATGACAGAGTAAAATATCAGTTTAAATCAGATGCGTTGAATGAGGTGCACTTGATGCAGGGGGTGGATAAGTCAGGCAAAAATAATCATATGTGGGCTCGTATTGGTAAAATTGATGAAACCAATGCCGTGAGTGCCGATGCCTGGGGCCGTGGATCAGCAAAGCCAAGTTCAGAATTTAATGGCAGCCGTATTTTTAGTGAACAAAGGGGGAATACCAGATTTGATCCTCAGATGATGATTGCTGTCAGTGATATAAGTAAAGAGTATAGTAAGGATTCTGAAGTTGTTTCAGGCGTTAATAAAGTCGGGCATACCGGTGGGCTATTACAGGCACAAGAGCAGCATGATAATTAGTGCCCATCCTTTTGGTCCGGAATTGCATTTTCGAATGTTTGAAATCCTCAACGTAGCGCTATTTCGTATGTGACTTCAAACAATCTACGGCCTTGTTCTAAAATAAAAATACACAATTTCCGGGTGGACACTATTTAAGATATCCTTTTATAAAGTTTGCTGAATTCGGAGTTCAGGCCAGGCAGTTTTATTCGGGTATCCTTACCTGGACATATGGAGGTCATGGATAGAAGGCCATGATTTTAGAAAAAAGAAATCAATATTTTGTTAAATAGTCCATAAGAAATTTACCGTAATAATAATGAATAAAAGGAAGAAAATGGCAGAAAAAGCAGCCACCCCTTTATTAAGTAAAAGAATTATGGTTGAAAAGCCGCCAGTTAGACGTGTCAGGGCCAACAGCATTGGCGGTAGCACCTACGATGCTGTTAACAGTGGCGCTGTTGTAAGAACCGATGCGAGAACGAAAGAAAAAACATTAATTAGTGGCCGTGAAATGCACAATGCAGTGGATAGAGGGGTGAGTGGCGGGCATTTACATGCCACCTTTCTTGCCAGACAGGTAAAGGCGCACGAAAGTGGACGATTAGAAACGCGTCACCACCCGATGGGTTGTGCAGAAACAAGAGCCGAAACAGCTATTGCAGCTTTCCATATGCGTGAATCGCCGAAAGTGCCAAGCGTCAGGGCGGTAGATAAGGACGGTTGGCAACTGGCACCAGGTACAGTAGACAAAGCTAAAAAAGTAGCAAAACAGCAGGCAATCAAAATGCAAACTCACCGCGCATGGGATAACTCTGCCCGGTCCACCTATTCGCCTGCAACGAATGAGTCTGAAAAAGTTATTCCACCATGTGAGAATTGCGGAAGAAGAGGGCATACTACTTCAGGCAGAAGGAGTGAGTAATATGGAATGCCACATGGTTATTATAAAATCAGGAGGGACTACAGAAGAGAACTGTTAGTCTAACATCAGGAGACTTATTATGGCATCCTATGAAAAAAGAGATGAATATGGCTTACGTCCTGTTGCAGATAAACCATTGGTTGAACTTCGTAAGCAGCACGCAGTTGCTCCTCATAGTGGTGCACTGTTTCAGGATCAACATCGGAAAAAAGCTGTAAGAGGATACGCCGGTCAGGCTCATGCTCATGATGTTGGACGAAAGATGATGGAACAGGTTGAGGATGAATCAACTCCGGCCTCACCTTTCAATCAGCATGAGATGGGGCTGGCTGCCACTGCAATGCATTTACACGCTACCTTGCCTGGTCCGGACTTGGAGGCTGGGTTAAGTCATGGGTTTCCGGCTTTTAGCGATGTCGGTAGTTTAAAAAAAGAAGATGAAAGAGGGAAGTTAGCCAGTGATATACATGAGAGGCGGGAACAGGCGAAAATGAATTGGATGAAAGCTGCAGAAAAAGTACCACGTAAAAAAAGAAGAAGAATGACTATGCCGTCACCTCCTCGTGAAACGATGGACCATGATGGTGTTTATATGTCACCTGTACCACCAGAGTGGAGTGCATTTGATTCTCTGCCAAGTGGTTCTGAGAGTGATTCCGGTAGTGGTTCTGAATCAGAAAAACGAGAATTAGTTCGTAGAGTTGTGAGGCCATTATCTGAACCTGCATGGAAGCCGAAACCACGTGGTAAAAGTGAGTTGCCAACGCCATTTCACGGTGATGATGCTCATGAAGCAAGAGATGCGTTTCTGACACAGGATGCTCATAAAGGTGAAGTGGGACATGATGCAACGGCAAAGTACATAGTTGGTCAGGTTCCGGATGATGATGAAGTGAGGGTCAGTGCTGTGCCATCTGTTGCTTTGTTTAAAACTAATAAAAGAAGTGTTGGAGCTGGTGCCCATGAAGTAAAGCCAACAGATACAAGAGAAAAAATTGCTGCATTGCCTGATCATACACGTACGGTTGTTGCTCATACCCAGGCGGATGTCCGTCCGAGTACGGTAACTACCTTTTTTCGAGGGAAAGATTTGTAATACCAGAGATAACCATTACCTTACAGGATAAACACCTTGAACCCCGCAACCATAAAACCCCACAGTATTGAAAATGATGAAAAATCGCGGATCTCTGTCGTTGAAGCGCATAAAACCGGTTCAGGGAAGGAGAACAAGGGGCGTGAGGTTGACGAGCACTCATTTGCTAAGGATGAGACGTATAAGAAACGTATTACGACGATAAAGGTGCAGACCGGGAAAGAAGAACCGGAAAAGGTGAAAGGGGGGCAACCGGATGAAAAACGGTTGCAAAAAGTATCGAACGATACTGAGCAGCAGGTGGCTCAGCCGGAGGTCAGAACAGGCAAATCCTCTTTTTGGGGTGGGAAATTTACAGAGACCACTGAGAAGAAAGAATGGGGTAACGGGAAAAAATCGGGAAAAGAGACGACAGTCAGTAAAGATAAAAGGACCGTTGCAGGCAGTACTGAAAAGACCGTAGTAAAGGTAAACCGGGAACAGAATGATGATACTTGTAAAAGCCATAAAGAGAGTGAAACAACGGCTGTCTCTTTTACAGGGTCACGAAGGCATGAAAAAACCGTCATTGATCATACAAAAAAAGGCAAGGGGTTCCAAAGAGAAGAAAATACGGAAATAAATAAAACCTCACTGTTCGGAAGCACAGATACACTTACAATGAAAAGCGTTTCCGATAAAACCGGAAAAAAGTTTACAAAGCATGATGAAAAAGACAGGAATTTTACTTCATTCACAGGAGCAAAAAAACATGAGACAACCGTCAGTGATTTTACAAAAACAGGTAAAGCAACTCAAAAAGAAGAAAATACAACAATTGATAAAACATCTGCTTTTGGCAACACAGAATCGACACGGATAAAGAATATTTCAACCAAAAAAGGTAAAACAGAAACCAAAAGCTTAGAGAAGGAAACAACAAAGCACAGTAAATTTCTCGGTAAAGAATCCCAAAGTACCAGTATATTTAAAAGTGAAAAAAAGACGACAGGTAATAAGACAACAAAAGATAAGGAACATGATAATATTTCTCACTCATTCTGGAGGGGAACGGAAACAAGCCACTCAGAAACACATTCAACAACGACAAAAACCGATGCCGAAACTGTAACAAAAAAAATATCTGACCTTGAAACAAAATCAAAGCTTGAAGGTAATACAATAAAGCACAAAGAATCGACAAAGACTATGCAAAAAAACGGTAAATACGTGAAAAAAGAAAAGGCTCATACCCTGAACAAACGGGCTTTGATGACAACATATTCTTCGGAAAAAACAACAACAAAACCACTGGTTGGTAAACTGAAAACCAGTCATAAAAAATCTCTTGAAATCAAGTCTTCTCTGCCATTTATTCAAAGAATGCTTGAAAATAAAATGAAAAAAGAAACCGGTAAATCCTTTGATGCTTCTGCTGATAAAGGAAAAAAAACACAGCCTCCACCAAAACCTGAATCAAAACCGGCCACAGCTTCTTCCGGACCAGGTGAATAAGAGACCCGTTATGTATAAATTCATCATATATATCATATTACTTTTTTTTCTTTTTCCACTACAGCTGTATGCAACTGAAAGCAAGGGGGCAGAGGGAAAAGAGAAAAAAGCGGTAAAAAAGAAAAAAGCACTTACCTATGAGGCTTTACAGGTTCCGGTTATTCCGCCAAAAGGACTTAAATACGGACTGCAGACCGGCCTTTACATGAAAAAGAAAGATTTACAGATACAAAAAAAACTTCTTACTACAAATGGCTACAAAGTAAAAGTGCTGGAGGTACAGGACACGTCTAAGGCAAACTGGTTTGTACTTGCTGCCGGCCCTTACAAAACGGTTGCGGCTGCAAAAGCTGATCAGTATAATCTTCGGTTTCTGCATTCTGTAACTTCTGACCTGATCAGTATTCCGGAAGATAAACCTAAAAAATAATCTTAAATATAACCATGCCAATCATCTACCAGACATTTAAACCCGGAGAAGCCCGAATAACAGCAGCTATCGTAACGGATTCCGGAATGGCGGATATCCTTGTATACCTGACAGGTAACCGGGGTATGGCACGAGATGAAGCACACTGGTTTATAACGGACAAACGAAACGAATATGCAACAAAGATATATTTTGGATCCATCGGTTTTTCAGATTTAAACGTCAGTTTTACGACGCATATAGGTAAAGCAGGGTGGCAGAAAGACCATCGGCTAAAGGGAAAGCTATAAAATTTTTTAAGAGCAGAGTAAAAAAAAATCAGGATATTATTCATGGATAAAAAAAATTTTAATACCGGCAGGAAAAATCAGGGGAACATTAAAGTTATCGAAGTCGATTCTCCGTATTTACCACGATATGTTCCTGGAGCCTGTTATTCTTCCGATCACAAGCCACGAAGAGATTTTCGGGCATGTTGTGAAAAGGACCACCTTGAGAACTCTGAGACCAAACCTCGTCAAATTTTCAAACCGCTTCCAAAGCGGGAAGGTACGATTCTGTATTACCGCCTTACTGAAGAAGAGCAGGATAAGATAAATGGAAAATAAAGCTACATCAACCTAACGTTCTCATAAAAAGTCAGTTTATGATGGCAAAGAAAAAAGTTCAAGATTAAGGCGTCGTGAATCCTGTGGCATGAGACGTATTTAACGTACGTCAAAATGACGAGGGGGCGTGTAACGCAGATATTGGACTTTTTTACGAAGCTACCAACCTTAACCTACAATCAATAACCGTTTTACCAACAAACTTAAAGGAGATTATTATGGCTGAATCAATTGAATTCCGTTATCAACTCGGAGCAGTATTACCTAAACTGGACAGTGCTATCGGTGCTGAGGTGAAAACAATTTTTACTGAGTTTGCGAACACCTTAAAAGCAGGAACTTTTGAAGAAGGGGAGATGGATCTCGCATCCGTAAAAGACCTGTTCCTGAAAAATATCGATATTATGCTGGATAAAATTATTATCCCGGCTGTTGAAAAGGATATCAACCCTCCGGTTAAAGAGCCGCCGGCAGCAAAAGAGAAACCAGCTGAAAAAGTTGATAAAAAGCCTGAAAAGAAATAAATCAGAATAAAAGCGTGCCTATTCCAGAAGATCAGGACAAAACACTAAAAAATATTCTGATTAAATTCAGGTTGTAATAAAACGTATTGGAATGCTATCGGACCCGTTGGACAATCATTTGTTCAACGGGTTTTTCTGTTTTGGTAACAGGAGGTAAAAGGAGAGTGCCCGCTATTGAGTTTTATTTCTGTAGTTTTTCAACATCATCAGCAGCGATTTACCAAAAAAATCTTTTTTATCTTCTTTCTCAGATATCCTTATTTCACTTACAGGTTTTGGTGCAAAAGGATCAATATAGCACGCGATAACACCCATTTGAATAAGATCTGATGCTATTTTTCTACCATTTTCCTCACTGATATTATTTGCGAGTGTTACAGGTAATGTCTGAACTTTCTTTTCAATCTGTTCCATGGGGACTTTTTTCATGAGATTCTGAAGATACATCAACATTTGTTCACCTGCACGCTTGGTCGGTACAGATGAGATCACAAGTTTTCCTGTTTTGCTTTCCATATTGACTCTCCTTTTACAAAACGGTGATAAAACATTATTGTTGCGATATATCCCTATGGAAATATCAATCAACAATTTTATAAACAGAATATTAACCCGTATGGACTCTGTTTTCTTTTGTATAATTTTAGTGCAAGGAGTGTACCAATTTCTTTTTTCTGATTGCATGGGCTGCAAAAAGCCGACCTTGTGTTGGTAACGTCGTGGTATAGTACTTTCTGTTCTGTTTAATAATCTGACAGCCTTTTTTATTCCGATACAATACTAATTATTACTGACAGCATATGAAATTCCCTTTCAATTATCTAAATGGCAGAAACTGCGTGTTTTTTGTCATTGCGGTCAGGTTTTAACCCCTCTATAATGTATCCATGAAAAAGCGAATAGAATTTTTTTTATACTCAGGTATGCTGGCATTGGATGTAACCGGTCCGCTGGACGTCTTTCAGACAGCGAACGAATTGCTTTCCGGAAGTGGCAGGGAACAGGAAGGTTATGAAATGGTCTTCTCGGCTCTGGAACCGGGGCCTGTCCCCACATCTTCCGGCCTGCGGTTTCACGCAGACAGCCGCATAGGTTTGCAGGTGACGGACAGTCTGCTGGTACCGGGTGGGATGGTAGCTGAAGCCAGATCATACGATTCCGCATTTGTGCAGGCCGTTCTTTTGGCAGCGCAAAAAGCACAGCGAATTGTATCGATTTGCAGCGGGACATTTCTTTTGGCAGCTGCCGGACTTCTCGAAGGACATCGGGTTACCACTCACTGGGCTGTGGCTGACCGCCTGGCCGAGCTGTACCCGGAGGTCTGTGTGGAACCAGATGCTATCTACATACAGGACGGCAATATAGCAACCAGCGCAGGTGTTACTGCAGGTATCGACCTGGCCCTGGCTTTGGTGGAGGACGATTACGGCCCTACATTAGCCATCGAGGTAGCCCGAATTCTGCTTCTTTATCGCAGGCGGCCCGGCAATCAGAGCCAGTTCAGCACGCCTCTGGCCATGCAGGCCAAAGCGGGTAACCGCTTTAAAAATCTCATTGACTGGGTTGAAATCAATCTGGACCAGAATCTTACCGTGGAACGACTGGCCGAACAGGCGCATATGAGTCCACGAACTTTTGCACGAATTTTTCCATCAGAAACCGGTATGAGTCCTGGCCGGTTTATCGAACAGCTTCGGATCGATCGCGCGCGCGAGCTACTCGAATCCGGCGCAGAGGGACTTGGAAACGTGGCACACGAATCCGGCTTCGGCCGTGAAGAAAGGCTGCGCAGGGCTTTCCAGAGACGGATTGGCATCAGTCCTGCTCAGTACCGGGCCCATTTTAACAAACACAAAGGAGACCAATAAAATTGAAAATTCACCATATTAGAAGTGCAACATTCATCATTGAAAAAGAGAATAATTTTATTTTGGTTGACCCAATGCTGGCTCCAAAAGGATCGATTGTTCCTTTTGCTTTTTTCAGGCATAAACCTGTCAGGAACCCTGTCGTCGGAATTCCCGGGGTGAGTAATAATCTTTTAGACAAAGTTACGCATGTTTTGATAACCCATCCCCATCCTGACCATTTAGACGGCGATGGCATAAAGTTTCTCCGTGAGCGAAACATACCCGTTATTTGCAGCGAGCATCATAAGAAAAAACTGGAAAAAAAAGGCCTCAATGTCGTTCAGGCACTTCAGTTCTGGGAACCACAATGCTTTTTAAATGGTACAATTACCGGCATACCGGGAAAACATGGGTATGGTTTCATAGCCAAACCTATGGGAAGTGTTATGGGATTCCACATACAATTTGACGATAAAACAAGCATCTATATCAGTTCTGATACTATTTATACGGAGGATGTTGATAAAGTATTTCAGGAGTTAAAACCGAATCTGTCTGTACTGGCAGCAGGATCAGCACAGTTCGATTTAGGAGGGCCTTTGTTAATGAATCATGATGATTTAATAAGGTTCACCCAAAATGCTCCTTGTAAAGTGTATGCTAACCATATGGAAGCAGTGAACCATTGTCCAACGACAAGAGGTAAGCTAAAGGACTTGTTGGAAGCAAATCAACTCATGGAAAAAGTATTCATTCCGGATGATGGCGAAACATTTGAAATAGATGGGAAATAATAAATAGTATCAAAATAATGGTAGAGAACTATTTGGGCTTGATTAAAGGGAAATTATTAATGGAAACAAGAAAAAAGAATTATGCGGATAACCCCTCACAAAACCTTAATTATAATAAGTATGTAAGATTTTTAAAAGTTACGCTTAAAATGTTTGGTCTGGCATTCGGGAAATATATTCCCATAAAATCCGGGAAAAATTCTATTGAAGATATTTTTAACTATATAAATTACAACGATAACCTAAGCTCGTCAGGTCAGCCCAGTGAATCTCAGTTTAACAGTATTCGAAACAAAGGATACGATTTAGTTATTAATCTTGCTCCTTATGACTTTGTTGAAGGCTACCTGAAGAATGAGGAGGCAATTGTGACAGGTTTAGGGATGGATTATGTTCATATTCCTGTGGTTTTTTTTGATCCAAAACAGGAAGATTTCGATATGTTTGCTGATACGATGAAAAATTCAACCGGAAAGAAAATATGGGTACACTGTGCTGCAAACGCCCGGGCATCAAGTTTTATTTTCAGATACCGTTGTTCAATTCTCGGCGATAACCCCGAAGATGCTATATGGGACCTTCGTGAAATATGGGAGCCTGTCGGGCCCTGGGAAAAGTTTATAAGAGGTGATGCTGCTTATCGGGGTTAAGTGAAAAGAATAATCCTGGAACAAAAAAATGCAGCCTGATTTGACTCAGGCTGCATATGCTTTTATTTAATTTTTTTTGATAGAAATGTTTCAAAGGCCTTTGCCCCTGGTTTTCCATCTTTTGTTGTTACACCTTTCAACCAGCCCTTATAGGTTTCGGGATTGTTTTTAACCCATTCAAGGGCCACTGTAGCCATAGTTTTTGTTTTATTTGTATGGGCTTCAGTCATAATCTGATTGATCATGGCAACAGGGAAAACCATATTTTTCATGAGAAGGGCAACATTTGGATTATCTGTTTTAAATCCTTTTCGTGTATTGGTCCAGACTGTTGCTGTTCCGTTATTGCCGCCAAACGTTGCGTCTGTGCTGCCGTCAAGATAGGTCATATCAATTCGCTCATTCATGCTGTGAGGCGACCATCCAAGAAATACAATCGGCTTTTTCTGAATTGAAAAGGACTTTACCTGCGCCAGCATGGCAACTTCACTTGATTGTACAAGTTTGAATTTTTTCAGGCCGAACATGTCTTTTTTAATCATGTCCTGAATGATCAGGTTTCCGTCATTACCCGGTTCTATTCCATAAATTTTCCAGTCAAGTTCATCACCGAATTTAACGATATCTTTAAAATGTTTAAGGCCTGCTTTTGTGCAATACGTTGGAACTGCAAGGGTGTATTTTGCATTCGGCATATTGGGAGAATACTGAATAACACTGCCGTTTTTAAAATGCTTGTCGGCAATATTTGCCATTGACGGCATCCAGTTACCAAAAAATATATCAGCATCCCCTTTGGAAAGGGCCATGTAGGTAATCGGAACAGACATTGTGGTACTACTTGTTTTGTAACCAAGGCTTGTTAAGACAGATTTTGCAAGTCCTGTCTTCATTGTGACGCCTGTCCAGCCGACACTTGCAAGTTTAATATCTACTTTTTTTGCTGCGGCAACAGGTGATGTGGTCAATATCAGGACGACTGATATAGCGATTAACAGATGGCTCATTTTGTGTAACATTCCGGCTCCTTTTAAAGTCCCTTCAACAGACTTTTTTATGTGAACATAAAATTAAGTGGTGTTAACTTTTTTGTTTTTTATTTGTGTGCTTGTAATAGTCAGCCTCTATCGGTGCTAATGTTTTATTGCCTAAAATGAGATCAGCTGCTTTTTCAGCAATCATCATTACCGGCGAATAAATATTGCCGTTGGTTACATAAGGCATTACCGAGGCATCGACCACATAGAGGTTCTCCATGCCATGAACACCCATTGTTTCCGGATCTACAACAGACATTTCGTCAACGCCCATCTTGCAGGTACAGGATGGATGAAGTGCTGTTTCACCATCTTTGGCAACCCAGTCGAGAATCTCCTGATCCGTTTCAACCTCGGGCCCCGGAGAGATTTCGCCATTGTTAAATTCATCAAAAGCAGACTGGTTCATAATTTTCCGTGCACAACGGATTGATTCGACCCATTCTCTTTTATCCTGTTCTGTCGAAAGATAGTTGAACTTCAGTTCCGGATGCTCAAACGGATTAGTGGATTTCAGTTTGACGTGGCCTTTTGAGTTTGAATACATGGGGCCGACATGAACCTGATAACCGTGCTCATCACTTGGTGATGACCCATCGTATCTAATCGCAAGCGGGAGGAAGTGAAACTGAACATTCGGGTATTCCACGTCTTCATTACTGCGGATAAAACCGCCACCTTCAAAATGGTTTGTTGCAGCAGCGCCTTTTCTGTGAAAGAGCCACTGGTAACCGATAAATGGTTTTCTGTACCATTTCAGAGACGGAGCCATTGAGACCGGTTTTTTACATGCATACTGAACATAGACCTCAAGATGATCCTGCATGTTTTCGCCAACACCAGGCAGGTCATGTACAACCGGGATATTTAATTTTTCAAGGTCTTTTGCATTACCGACACCGGACAGCTGAAGCAGTTGTGGTGAATTGATTGCACCACCGCAGCAGATGATTTTTCCGCCGTTGACTGTTTCTGTTTTTTTACCTTTAACAAATGAAACGCCGGTTGCCCGTTTGCCTTCGAAATGAATCTTTGTTGCATGGGCTCTTGTTATAAGCTCAAGATTTGGACGGCCTTTTACCGGGTGGTAATAGGCTCTTGCTGCACTATTCCTCCGACCATTTTTAACATTCCTGTCAAAAGGGCCGAATCCTTCCTGTTGAAATCCGTTTACATCATCTGTTACAGGATATCCCGCTTCACTTGCAGAATCGAAAAATGCCTGAAAGAGCGGGTTTTCGCAGGGGCCTATTTCAAGATTTAGCGGGCCGTCATTATTGCGAAAGACATTGGGTGGTGCTATCCGGTTTTCAGCTTTTTTAAAATAGGGGAGGCAATGGGCATAATCCCAGTTTTCCATACCTTTATCTTCGGACCATTTTTCATAATCCATGGGGTTCCCACGAATATAGATCATGCCGTTGATACTGCTGGAACCGCCAAGGACTTTACCACGTCCATGAAAGATTCGCCGGTTGTTCATGAAAGGTTCCGGCTCCGACTCGTAGCACCAGTCGTAAAGCTTATTGCCTAAAGGTGTTGTTAAACCGGCAGGCATATGAATAAAAATATCCCATAAATAATCAGGACGTCCTGCATCAATCATCAGGACTGAATTTTTTGGGTCGGCGCTTAATCTGTTTGCCATCGCGCATCCGGCCGAGCCGCCACCGACAACGATGTAATCATATTGTTTTTTTTTCAATTTATATCTCCCTGCATATATTAATTTATATTTTTTATAAAAAGTCTTTAGGGTTGAGGCATTGTAATTCATCAACGCCTGTCCGTTTTAATGTTTCAATTGTTGGGAGACCCTCAGGGCTCCATCCTCTTGCCTGATAATATTCTGCCAGGAGCAGTTTCATATCCTCACTGCTGATCCGTTGTCCTTTATGAACCCCGTCCTTTAGCGGTTCCTCAACGATTCGTTTTGGCAATCTGTCATCTTTAAAGGTGAAGCCGGCTTTGAGATTAAAGCAACGTACAAGATTCCAGATGCGTTCTCCGACTTTGCTGAAAATGTTAGCATCTGCTTTGATGCCCGTTGCTGACTGAAAAAGTTCGGCATAGCACTCAGGGCTGATGCCGAAGGCTGCAAAATCACATTTTACAAGGGTATCTGTCCCTGAAAGGTAATCCTGCTCATTTTTCAAAATTTGTGCTTTTCCGGTCAGGCCATAGGGTGAGACCGGTTTACCCTCATACGGCTCGCCGCCTGCTTCATAAGAGACCATGAAACCTCTCTGGTGACAGGCGCCACGATCTGCGGTCATATATGCCAGCCCCATTCCGGGGGTTCCCCGTGGAGCCCAGCCGGGGATCTCCATCCCCTTTACGTGTAGCGCAAATTTTTCTGAATTGTTTCCGAGTTTTTCGGCTGCTTTTTTTACGCCGTCTCCAAGGAGTTTACCAAGATCGTCCTTTTGTAAACAAACCGCTTCAATAAGGTATTCAGCCCCTTTGATACTGCCGAATTTAAGCTCTGTGTCCGGCGGACTTTCTATGAGCCCTTTTTCAGCGGCTTCAAAAGCAAAACCGATAACATTACCCATGCTGATTGTGTCCACACCTAAGACATCACACTTTTTAGTAAGATGGGCCACAGCTCTGATATCGTGAATCGCCAGATTTGAACCGAGCATTGCCGCAGATTCATATTCCACTGTGTCGGTAATGAAGTGCGCATATTTCCCGGTTCGGACAGCACCCATCTGTGAGCATCGTATCGGGCAGCCAAAGCAGGCAGCTTTTCCCAGGAATAGATGCTTTCCCTGACCGGTCTCACCGATATTATCTGCTTTTTCATCTTCCTGAGATGTGAAATTCTTATAGGGCAGGGTGCCGATATCCGAAGACCATTTTACAGCGTAGCTTGTTCCTGAGGCCGTTAATGCCTGGCAATCTTCACTTGCTGCAATCTGGCTTATTGCTTTATCAACAGCTGTCTGAAATGCAGCAGGGTTATTTATTTTAACAAGTCGGGTCCCTTTGATGGCCACGCCTTTTAAATTTTTCGACCCCATCACAGTACCGGCACCACCTCTGCCTGCCTGTCGGTTATATTCACAGGTGATTAAGGCAAACCGGACACCGTTTTCTCCGGCCTGACCGATGGTTGCAACTTTGGCTGATTCGTCTTTTATCTCTTTTTTGATCAGTTCGTTGGCGGTAAGGGCATCAGTTCCCCAGATATTTTCTGCATCACAAAATGTGATCTCATCATCTTTTATAGAAAGGTAAACCGGCTTTTGCGCTTTGCCGTGGATGATAATGCCGTCATAGCCGGCATATTTGATTTCAGGACCCAGAAATCCGCCAAAAAATGAATCGAGGTAGCCACCGGTTAAGGGCGACTTACAAACAACGCAGGCCCTCATGCTTGGCGCAGCCGTTGATGTTAGCGGGCCGGTCATAAACATTAAAAGATTATCGGGCCCTAATGGATCTGTATTCTCCTCAAGAAGGTCATGGAGCAGTTTTGCGCCAAAGCCTTTCCCTCCAATATATTCCTCTTTCAGCCATTGTGGAACGGGTACGGTCTTTGATTCTTCAGTCGTCAGGTTGATGACAAGAAACCGGTTCATATAGGGCTCATTCATTGTCAGACTCCTTTGGA
>JQIA01001012.1_pt1 | contig 15016 bp, 16 predicted proteins | sample 811431 | NCBI WGS metagenome assembly JQIA01 (sample SAMN02998118, study PRJNA258478) | marine sediment metagenome | biome: marine; feature: seafloor; material: sediment; isolation source: oil-polluted sediment collected from 3 locations (0.5 km, 0.7 km and 0.9 km)... | place: USA: Gulf of Mexico ... | reverse complement strand
GAAGTTTACTTTTTACTTAACTGGAAATGAAGTTTATACGTATCTTGTTCAACTGAAACATGATTTCAGTGGGGAGTCGAGTCACATATGTCCCCCCTTCTAATTTGAAAAGTAAAACCCATAATTCTAAATTACAAGACAAGGTGATCATAAATTATGGTGCCAGTGTTCAGTCCTTACATGAACATGCTTCGAGTCCCAGAGACGATCCTTGAGGTGCCGCAAAAAAATGCTGACGAACAGCCAGGTGAGTTAAAACATGTTCAATCACAATTTCTAATTTTAAATATTTTTAGCGTCAGTAACGAAGTATGAGAGAGAACCAACAATGCAGCACATGTCAAGTAGTACATCGGGAGACGTTTTGAGTGATGCAGGCTTCTGGGCTCATGCCTTTCTGAGCAAGGATGCGACCCTTGAGAAGGAGAGAACGAGCTTCGCTGCGGCCCGTGAGGAGCTTCAAGTACTGCGCAACGCAGAAACTAGCCGTAAGCACGAAGCGGAGCTGCAGGCGGCGGTGGCGGCGGAGAAGAAGCGCTCAGCCGTGGAAATTGATGAGTTCAAAAAAAGGCTGCGCTTGGTTGAAGCGAAAAACGAGTCCAAGCCCAAGAGTGTGGAAGATCTAGCCGACCCAAACTTTGAGGACAAGCCCCTGAGCTAAGAGGATTTAGTCGACCCAAACTTTGAAGACATGCCTAAGAAAGATGAATAAACACACTATAATAACTTTATTGACTGTGAGTCCCCCATTGCTTGCGGATCTGATGGTGTGGTTCCTTAGGTATCTCCTCGCTTTCAAGTTCGATGCACGAACTTAAAACCTTTTATAAATTAGGAGTATGTCGGATTGCCCCTCCCCAGCCTCAGAAAAAAAGTGTCAATAAAGTGTGGTAAGTTCGTTAAGTTATATCTTTTTGGAGCTTCCTACTATGAAATTATTGGGAGGTCTGACTTATTCTTGAGTGGTTCGCCTCTATTAAAATGCAACTTTGATTTGCGAAATTAAAAATCGCGCAAATGCTTACATTTTATGTAAATCACAAAATAAAAACGACTGCGCTAAGGTGACTCGGACATGATTCTTCTCAACTTGTCAAGCCCATAAGACAAGTCCTCTTGGTTCTGCTTGTCACTTTTTTCGACTCTGAAAACATTTGTGAAGTCTTTCGCTTCTTCGTCTCCAGGCAATTATGTGAGTTGGGACAATGTGTGTCCTAGCTATAAAATATAGAGTTTTGGTATACCAACTCTTTCTTTCATATCTTATAACAACATGATTTCAGTGGGGAGTCGAGTCACATATGCCTCACCTTTCCCCTTTTTATTTAAAAAGTAAAACCCATAATTCTAAATTACAAGACAAGGTGATCATAAATTATGGTAAATTATAGTTCGAGGGAAGCTCTTCGAACTGTTTTACGAAAAGCTGAAACGTCAAAACACATTCACCTGTATGGCAAATTTTTGTGCTGCGAATCTGACTTGAAGCTGTTACTCGATTCCTTGCTTAAATGTTGTATCAGGTGCATTACGTTTCATTGTTTTCACGTCAGTGAAACGCTGATTCGCGGATTGAATCAATTGCCGTTTTTGTCCATCGTGTGCTTTAAGAGATGCACGTACTCTTCCCATTTACTCTCCCTCAACTCCAACTTGATTTTGTCAGTATCTGTTAGTAGTGCATATTTTTACGATAATATCGTAAATTTTGCAACATGTGATGAGCTCACAGTGATAGGGGCGTATAGACCGGGGGATGCTGTGGGCGTTATCGAGCAATTCATCGAGTCCTCGCGAGTGACATGTTTTTTATGGAAAGAGAACCCGATGATGCAATGCGTTACGAGAGAGGCCTTGGCTATGAAGGACATGCAGCGAATAGTGAAAATGGTTGTTTCTATTCTTTAAATAAGGGAGTTTTTCCTTGCGACGTAAAATGCTGAAACGCCTCCCATACGCGACTCTTTGGATACCACTTCATGGAACGAAATACGCGCCTTGGTTCGGGATGTAAATAAGCGACGAACCATTTTTTAGGAATATCCATTGGAAGCTCCCACGTCCAATCTGAAAGGTCATATAATTCCAACAGATTGCAGTATACGTCTAAATTCGACTTGATAAAGCGGGATATATGTAAAACATGATCTTGATTGTGTAAAAAGTGGAACTGAATAAACGCGTCGAGCCATTGCGTTTTAAAATGCGCGAGGAGAAGAGCCTGTTTTATCGTGACCGTTTCAAGAATCCATTTCGTTCGAATATCCAAATCTGCAAGTAGTGCGTGCTTGAAAATTAAAAGACATGTTTGAAGGGCTGATTTCGGGTTTTGAGTTAAGGGTACTGCGTACCATTGTAGATCTAAATCTGTAATTGGATGTGAAGATTGGATTGCTTGAAAGGTACGTAAAAACATTTCAGTAGCAGCAATAGGGTGCGGAGTTGCTGTTAATGTTTTACTTTCGGGGCATTGTAGTAATAGATGTTGAATAGGCTGCATAGTAACCATCCAACGAACTGAGTTTGGCAAGACTGATTGAATGTAAAATAGAACAAATTGAAGTCTTTCGTAATCCATCAAGTCACAACAAATGTCGTCTGACGAAGAAGACAGTGAGACGAGCGGTAATGAGGAAGAAAAGTTACTTTCTGAAAAGTCAGACGAAGAGATGTCCGATGATGAAAAGTCTGACCAAGAAGAGTTGAGCGTGGCTGAGATTGATGTGTGTACAATATGTCAACTTATCGTGAGTGAGTTGGAGTATGAGTACTGTTTTTCGTGTTTTAGATGTAGCGAGTGTGCCGGTGGTATTTGTGGTGATGATGAATGTTTACCCATGACTAAAAAGTTAAAACAATAATTATTCTTCATACTCTTGCATTGGACGTGTTGACTTGTTTCCTGTGAGGATGGTAGTCAGAAATGGGTTCCACACAGTAAATGCGTCTTTCGTTGGAACGGCCTCTAACTCAAACGCCCACGAACTTTCTTGCATTTGGTTAGCAGGAGTTTGTTCATATCCGTTAATTTCTTGCACGTGCTGAAATGTGACATTATCGCCCACCACTCGAGTCACAAGTCCATACTCATCGTCTCCATGTCGTGTTCTCGAGAACATGACAAATTTGTTCACATCTTCGGGGAAGATTCTCTCTCCTTCTTCAGGCTCATCATCGAACGTCGGTTCAAGTGGTACTTCAATATTAGGTTCGTCGGCCTTCCAGGAGTAGGGAACAATTTTCAAGTTATCCTTGTAGGGAAAGAAATAGTCCGGCGCAGTAACAGTTATAATGTCGTCGCTCGCATATTCTTCACTCAGTAAAAACGCTTCAACTTCCCCCTCTTGATTTGCACTAAATTTTTCGTACATTGGAGCATGCGGTGGATCGGTCACTACGCGACCTTGCACGACGTAAACATTATTCTCAATCGTTACAAGAGTGATGTAAAGGTCGACTGGCTCGTCCATGGTATCATTCTTGGTTCGAGCAAAGGGGCTTGGTTTTGATTGAAAATATTGAAGGTAGGTGTCAAGGATATTTGCCACTCTTTTTTTGGGGCCGAACTCCTGTAGACGAATTCGCTTTTCTTCAGACATTGTGATTTGTGATGTCTTGGCAGACAGTTCGGGAGAAAATTAAAAACTTTACTCCTGAAAGTTATGACCAACTTGGACTTGAAAAGGGTGACGCAATTGACTATGTTTTATGTCCTTATAATTCAAATACGTTTCCGAAGCATCAGCGTTGGATAGATCAAGCGGGTAGATATTGGGTGATGGAAGGTGATCCTGGTGTGTGGAATGTCAAGCTTCCAAGAGGGGATGTTACGTTTCCGGATATTCGGACTTTAGTTCTTCTAAATTACGTCACCTTGACTGGAGTTGGGATCAATATTCAGTGTCGCGTTGATTCTATTATTGCTCAAACGGTTGCCATTATTGGACGCCGAGGGAGTAGGGTTTGTGCAAAGGCTTTACTTGTAGTAGTAGGAGAAGTTACAGTTTTTCAAAAAGAATAAGGTCGACGAATTCCATGTACTTCTTTAACTCGTTTTCTCTGTTGTCTTGAGATAATATAGTGGATTGATTAAGCCGCTTATTGAATAATAAGCAGTTTCGTGCCGCATCGTTCCGATCTTGTATTGACCCTCTAGTAAACGCTATTTCGGCCGCTGCTTTAAGATCATGGTGTGAACAATTTCGCACACACCCAGGAACGTCCATCTTTTAAAACAAGCCTTCACACACCTGCAGATAAAATATGAAAGACCCGTCAGTGTGTCTCTTGATTGTGGATGGACAGAATGACTTTTGTGAAGGTGGACGTCTACCAATAGAAGGTGGAAGTAATGATATGAAAAAGATTGCAGCGTTCATCGACCAAGTTGGAGATAATTTGAAGCAAATTATCGTCACGATGGATCACCATCCATTCAAGCACGTCGGAAATGCAAACGTTTGGTCGTACAAGCATACGAAAAAGAGTTTAAGTCCAGGCGACGAGATTGACCCTGTAAGAGCTCTAAACGGTCACGTAACCTTTTTCCATGCCGGAAAAGAGGTCACATGTAGCCTGCCACATTCTAATGAGGGCGATTGGCAACCACCTCCTGACGCAATTGGGAATCCAACGTTTACCGAGCGTCATACGCTATGGCCAGCTCATTGTATGGTTGGAAGTAAGGGACATGCTCTTCATCCTGAAATTAGTCGGGCAATTGCAGTGAGTGGGAAACCAGTGTGTTTTATTACAAAGGGTGACAATCCAGATATTGAAGAGTATAGTGCGGTAACCTGGCGTAATATTGTGAAACGTAAATCAAAGTCTGGGGAAACTTTATACAATATTTACCCCAACATGGTTGATATGGAAGTCGTTAAGAAAAACGTAGTTGTGTTGAGATCTCCCCTGCTCGATAAGTTATTTCAACTGGCTTTGGGTTTCGATCAGGATGACCCCGACCTTAACCGAAATTATAACCCCAAAATGGATGTCCTTTATGTCGCGGGACTTGCTTCGAATATTTGTGTCTGTCGAAGTTTTGATGACATTATGCGTAGCAACGTATTTAGCAACATTAATAAAATGCGTCCGCATAGTTCCCCACTACGGGCGTTCATAGTGGACGATTTGACGTCGGAGTATGTTCCCGAAAACGTCCATAGAGAGCCATTACAATTAGTCTCTCCGCGGATTGGTGACTTCCGTATTTCAGCTGTAGAAGCGCTCGATTTTGCGTCTGACCATAGCGAAGATGTAGAGATGTCTAAAAAAAACGCAAACGAGTATAAAAAGATGATGGGATTGGTGGAAGAGCTCTTTACCAACGGGTTTGAAAACTCACGAGTTCCTAAACGGGATATTGATAATCACATTCATCTAACGGCGAATGGTGAACGTCGAATTAACGGAAGTGAGGAAATTACTGTTGAAGGGTACTATCGCGCGGTATCAAATTACCCATGCTACCATGGAAATGTCGGTTGGGGTCCAGTCGATCCGTTAGACCGTGAATTTTACAACAAGTATTTGATTACGAAACGCAAGTCGTACATGGTACGCCATTTCCTACTTGGAAATGGACCTTCAGTGCCGCCTATGACCGACATGTTTACCCCAGAATATGGCCAAACGCCTGGTAAGGGCCACTTTGATTTCTTTGGACCAAATCACCTAATGGTAATTGTGACTCAAGAGGAAAGTCATCCAGTGTTTTTGTTACCGCTTCGTCATGGGAAAACAGACTTCCGCTTTATTTGCTCGTCAGATCCGGAAATGTCTGTACCCTCCAAGTGGTTGAAAAATCCAGCCAGTCCTCTGCCCAACCTTGAGCGACTTGGAACGTGGTATTTGCCAATCCCGTTTCCCTGCAAGCATGCGTGGTGTGAGGTTACTTTTTTCACGGCGAGTGACGTGGGGGGGCTAATGGATCCTCCAGTTCTAAATAACTGGGAATTTAACGTGCTGGATGCGGTATTTACCAAGTTTGTGAATGAGGAGTAGAGTCTTTAATATATAGTTTAACCCCTACAAATATATAACTTCACAACTCTTTTTGAAGATGGAAAAACCATCTCCGAAAGAATGTATCTCCATGTTTCAGGAGTTTCCCTGTGCTCGTGATGAGAATACACCAAATACGTTGATTATCTTTCATGCACAGAATGATTTTATCCAATCGGACGATTTATCTGACTCGATAATGAAGTCTGCTGAATTTGATGACCCCAGCATTCTCCGCAAACGCTACCTTAACAATGTCTGTGAAATTATCCACAATGGATATTATCCTTTTAGCAACATTGTGGTGATGTGTGACCAAAGCCCAGTGGAAGATTTAAATGACGACTATAATGTGTGTGCTCGCGGATCTGAGGGGGAGGCAATTTACGGTCCACTACATGACTCTCTTGACAAGTGGGCACGTGAACATTGTACGGCACGCGTTCAGTTTATCCAAAGTCGATGTTATAGTCGAAATGGACCTGGAAATGAAGCCTTTAATGAAGTTGCCTTGGGGGAATGGGAAGAAAAAATTCTGGGGCACTTGGCTGATATCAAAGCAGACATGCATCATATTTTCGTTGCCGGGCTATTTGAACACCAATGTTCCAAGTTGAGCATTGGTTATGTGCTAAAAGCCCTCATTGACGAGACTTCTATTTGGCAGCAGAAGTCGCAGTTTGAAGTAAATGTTGTCCATATGATTCACATTATCAAGCCCAACAATCACTCTGATTGGAGTGATGTTGCATCTGCACAAGTCGACATGTTTGGAAGTGTGTATAGGGATACAGTTGAAAGTACCAATGATGTAATTCAAGCGGATGGAAAGCAAGCCCCTTGTAATTTAGTCGGCTTTGATTTTGTCGGGTTGAGTGAAAAAAAAGACGAGCCTGATACAACGTTGCAACGCATGATGGTATACCAACGTGCGGTTAATCAACTCTCACATACTTTTCTTGGAGATCCAAGTTATATTAGCCACTTAACTGACGCTATTTCCAATGTATACTCAAACTGTGAGCGAGGCAGGAGTCTGTTTACAGAAGGCGACCGTACTAACTGTGTGACGAATTACGAGTTCCCCTTGACTGCTGGTAAGGAAATTATAGAAAAATATCTATACTTGGCCCCAAACTCGACGTGGGTTGATAAATTTTATCTTCCATACGCCCTTTTGGACGAGTCGATGGAAGCTCGCGTTTGTAATACGGGTGACTATTATCGAATGCCAATTCCAGTAATGTACGACGGGGATAAGTGGGACGTGCTTAACCCAGTCGTATTTGAGCGGGAAGAGGCTGCGGATGGAAGTGTCTTATTTAGTGGAGAATCCCTGTTCGTCCGGGGTTTGGGTAAACTTGGTAAATGGGGACCTAATCAGGCTGCTGACATGTTACGTTATTCGTTGGACGTTGATGGTCTCAGTGTGTTAATAATTAAGCGTCCAAGCGGCATGTGGGCTGTTCCGGGTGGTTTTTTGGAGGACGATGAAAACGCTGCAGATGCTGCGCTACGTGAATACCACGAAGAAGTTTTAGGGCGTCGTCAAGATGGATCTGACGTGTCAAAGATGGACCGACGTAAGTACTGGGGGTTGGCTGCTGATAAGGTAGATGAGGTCATGACTGGGGCGCTCCCGTTAAATTTATATGGGCTGGGGGTCGAGAAGCAGGACAGTATGACGAATACTCCACTCTCACTCAAGTCCCATGTTGTGTACAGAGGATATTCGCCAGACGCTCGAAACACTCGTAATGCTTGGATGGAGACTACTTGTTTTGCATCTCGAGCTACTAGTAAGCAAGAATTGTTAGCGGAAGCAGGCAGTGGAAATGCGTACTGGAATTCACTTAAGGCTGGCACGTTTCGAGAGATTGTGGACATTCAAGTGTTCCGGTTAGCCGATCTAAATTTGGGAGTTGGCAGTGTGAGTGACGGGAATCAGCCAACCATGTTTGCAGGACATGCATTGTTTCTATCGCGCCTGCAAAGCCAAGTGTCAGACCTGCAAATTGAATTTCCCAAGCCAGGCATGTCGAATGTTACAACTATTAGGAAACAGTACGAGGGTCCGCGGAGTGCGTGGGGTAGTAGGAAGTATTAAGAATAAACTATTCAGCGTTAAAGTATACTGACAGATTTACGCGACGCAGAAAAGCTATTATTAAGTTACATAAACTATCTTGTTGAACTGAAACATAATCATCAATACTGTCTGGTATCTTGGTTTTCGCAGAACCCTATACGAAGAAAAGAGGTTTACATATATAAGAACGTGTTCAACAGAAACATCATTTCAGTGGGGAGTATCGCTTTCTCCGCGGACATGAGCGCCAGAATCTCACATCGAAATAGTGCAAGTACCTCTGGGCGGTCCGTCTTTTTAGCCACATCCGCCGCGGTATACCCCCATTTATTCTTTAAACTCATGTCCGTCCCAGGGAAGGAAAGGAGTTGGCGAATAATAGGGAGGTGATTTTTAAAAATAGCTAAATTAAGAGCTGTATTTCCAGCAACGTCTTGGATATTCACTTTAATCTCTGGGTGTTGTAGAAAAGGTGACAAGTCAAGTTTGTTACAGACAGCATACATCAATGCAGTGTAGCCAAAACTGCACGTTTTGTTCACATCTAATTGGGAGTGCGTCATCAATAAAAAAAATCGCCAGGGGGTGGTGTCCAATTGCCATCATTAATGGGGTAATGTACGCACCTAATTTGTCCATTTCCAATTCATTAATATCCAAATGAACATTCATCAACTCTTGGATGTCTTCCAACGAGCCTTGGTTGCGAATTGCTTCCATTAGCGCAGAGTTCATTGCAATTTTGTGAGACATATCTTCCAGGTTATGGGTGGGACTCTTGAGTTTAGATCTGTAAAATTGTCGTTTTGATCGTATTAACCAGATCTTGGTTTTCGATTTTTGCAGATCTAAACTCAAGAGTCCCACCCATAACCTGGAAGACATGTCTCACCATAGTAAGATATAAAAAGTAAAATACATAACTTCGTTTAATTTATCATAACATGATTGGACGTGGTTCTGTTGGTTCCGTTTATAAAATTGTAGGAAATCAGGTTATAAAAGTTGTCGAAAAAACAAAAGATGATCATTTGGAAGTAGAAGCGCTAGAATTGTTTCGCGGCAAGGACAACATTGTCAAGCTTCGCGCCTCGTGGAGCGACACTACACATTTATATATGGTATTCCCACGGTATACGTGTGACATGCACTGGTGGATTTCTAACGGGCGTCCACTGGATAAACGACGCGCTATTTTCCAGGTAATCAATGGCTTGCGTGAAATTCACGATTTGGGATACTTTCATCGCGATATTAAACCACTCAACGTCCTGATTGACCACACTGGAACCGACGTAGTCATTACCGATTTTGGATGGACAATTCCGGACGTAAAGGGTCGGCTAAACACGTACCCAGCGTATACAGTTAGTTTCCGAGCTCCGGAAATTTTAAAAGAACGCTCCTACAACAAGAGTGCTGACATCTACGCTGTCGCGATGTTAATTTTTTACGTGTTAAACGAAGTTACAGTAGTGAATCCACCAAGTGAGGGGGAGTTACACCTCCACATGGCGTTGTTTTACCAAGGCCCGATGGCTGGGACGTTGCGAGATTTCAAGAGGAAGTGTAGGAAGTGGGATATGTCTACAGAGGAGTTTACTATGTGGAAACGTTGCGTGAACGAGCAGCCAGAAATTAGGCCGTCCATTCATTCACTACATAAATTCTTCCTGCAGTGATCCAGAATGAAGGGGGTGTTTGAAATGTTGTTTGACGCTAACGTCGTAAAAAAATTCATTAGACGACTAAGTAAACAGCACTTTAAAACAATTGATGACATGTGGTTCGGTAACGAAAACAAGTTTAACGCTTTTTGTGCACTCTGTTTTCATAGAGCATCTGATCAATTAAAGACGTTAAACCCAAAGTCTGAAAGAGATGCAAATGAAAAATTAGAGTACGTTTTGCAGGACCATTTTACAGATTACATGGTGGAATTTACTCGGACCATTTCGGATGCCCACGAGTCGTTAGAAACTAAATGTGTCGAGGGTCAATGTGCTATATGTATCAATGAAGGATGTGATAGTACGATTTGGTGTTGCCATGGTGGGGTTCATAGAGCATGCTACGAGGAATATAGAATGTTCCAATATATAAAGTGCCCCTTTTGTCGTAGTGTGCGTATGTAGGGTTCACCTTTCTTGACTTTAATGTGTAATTCTAGGCGTAATTTATTAGAGACTTCTATTATGCGTCGCCAATGTCACGTAAGCCCAAATTAATGAGTGACAAAAAAAGATTTGAGAATCTGTTTAAATTCGCGCTTACTTTAATAGCTACATTTTCTACGATTCCCCTCCTCTCGCACAAAAGGCCATTTTCCAGGCAGTAAGCAGCCCTGGCCTAGTTCAGATGAACACGGGCTCTCCCTCGCAATATAGCGAGAGGTATCGGAGAAGGATATTCCTCGCTCCATTGATGTCTCGATCAGCCACATATCCACACTTGAACGTCTTGGCATCACCAAGTTTGGTGTTGATCTCTCCACAGCATCCGCGCGTCTTGGACGTGTATGGCTCATCACACTCCACGACTCTGGAATCGAGTGAAACGGTGTGGTTTGAATGGACTTGGTTTTCGTCCATTTTAGCAACCTCAAGTGGCAAACCTAGGAAGTAGCGTCCTAGTTTGTCGTGTACAAACCGCACTGCAGCGTCTACTTTGTGTGGCAGTTTTTCGGCAGCCTTAAGCTTGTCAAGGCTCACGAACGCAAAAGCACCAGACTTCCTGTTCATATCCCACCATCGAACCTCAACGCTCGCCTGTTTATCCTTCTTAGAGCGAAACTTAAAACGAGCGTCGTAACGCGCAGTCGGGTTCAATGACCACATTTTTTTAAGCTCGACAAAATGGTGTCCGTTCTGGGACGCGACGATGACTGTTGTAACAGCAAGGAGGTCATGTTCGTCCCCGCCTTCATCTTTACAGTGAACCCACGAGTTTTGTGGCAACCTTTTCAAAGATAAATCGAAAGAAGTCGCATCCAAGTCTCGCAAGTCTGACGCAATGTAAGACCATAATTTCCTTGACCACTCCAGCGCGGACTCGTTCCAAAATGGTTTGCATACCTTTGCATCCAAAGTTGACTCCAGAGGCGATGTGTTTGAAAAGGAGGTGTTCAGGAAACGAGTTTTGGTGGTCTTCAATTTGCAATTCGAGGTCTTCAATTTGCCATTCGAGGCCTTCAATTTGACATTTGATGTCTTCAATTTGATATTCGAGGTCTCCACGTTGCTCGGAGTTGCTAACACTAGCATTAATAGACGACAGGTTGTCACTTGGTCGCCATCCGAGGATACACAAGACATCATCTAGGCTGTACATTGTTTCACCTCTTGGTAGTGTAATGTGCTCAACTTTTTCGGCGAAAACCAAACCACGAAGGACGGTTGAGGAGATGCCATACTCGGCTGAGAAATACGCTGCAGGCTTGAAAACAACTAAAGTTACTTTTCCTGCAATCTGAAGATTATGAAAGTTGTGAGGAAGAGGTAAAACTTGTAAGTTGCTAACTTTGTGCAAAAAGTAAGTTTGGTTGGTTATGAAAACTTTCACATTAGTAAATCAACAGAGTCTTCTAAACCCATGTTTTCACGTAGTTTTGTAACTTTTTTTGGGAACCGATGGAGAGCTGTTCCAAACGACGCTGGTTTAAGACTCATTTATGTTTATTGAATAACTGAATAACCCTTGCTCCTCACTTCAGCTGATTTATAATCCTCCTGAGGTCCGTGATGGCTCCGTCCTGCAAATAGTGTCAAGATCCCACTTTCACTTGCCACCTTGTACGACCCAGGGCAGAGGTAGGTGGCGATTGGCGACGAATCCCTCTTGTGATTGGTAATCGGTACCTGGTCCCACTTCCAATATTTTTTGCAAAAAGTCGAACCTGGGTACGTCTCATCGGCTACCTCACCAGGTCCCGTAAACGGCGACGTCCCATGTAAAAAAACAATATTCGGCGTATCCGATTGAGTTACCACATACCTTCCATGTTTCTTCGTCAACCTTGGGAAGAGAATTCCATACATACAGGGGTCTTCGGGCGAACTAAACTTGTAATTTTGGCGCATTAGACGTTGATTCGACGTCTTGTTTAAAAATTTATGCCCTCCTCCATGCAGGATACGCGCATAAAAGATGTTATCCACATTGTGAACCAAATCCCAATCAGCCACAAATCCACCAGCGAATACGCTATACTCGAGCTGCTGTGTGCCAGTACCGACGTCCTTCCCCATTTCGATCAAATCGGGCGAATGTCCAGTCATTCCCAACTCACGCCCACCTCGTACCATAATTCCGGAATCAGTCATGTACGAGTCGTGAATACGAAAACAATTTCCCGCAAATAACTTGTATTCACCGGCTTCGTTCACCACTGTGCCGTCTGGATCTTTGACTTCCAATGTCAACCAGTCGTTTACGCCCATCGCTTTCATGTCCTCCACCTTCATTTGTTTTAACTCTTTATCGACCGAGGGATCTTCGAATAACCAGCTGAAAAGTCGCCATTTGTTGTTTCTATACTCTAGGAATGGATCGGGTTGAGTATCTTGATCAGTTAAGTCCATGCCCGACATGGCAGTCTTTAAGTCCACGATGTTGAATTTATATTTTCCAGCATCATCCGCCACGAAGCGTCCAGAATTGACAAAGAGTTCGTCTAACGGTACACTAACGTAATCCGAACGATTGATATCGAAAATATACGTATGTGGCATTTGTTGTCCTGTACCTTGCAATTGAGTCCACTGAATAGGTTCAAAGCGACCGAGCGTCGCGCGGTGTTGCATACTCATCTGCTGAAGTTGCACATGTGCAGCATAATCGGGGGCCTCCAATAGTCGAATACCGTGCGCCGTAATTACAGACTGCAAGGCGCCAGTAAAGCGATCAGGTCCATCTGGACCAGCTAGATACTGGTGTGTGTACATTGGATTGTTTTGCATGACTGCCCCAGCCTTTAGTGGAGGGAGAATAAAGTGCGTGGCGACTTTGCCAGTCTTTACCTCAATGTGCTTGGCGCCGAGAGTGGTGATCTGCATTAACCCATTCATGCTCTTGTTACCGGCGCAAAAATTTTCTACTTCGAGACGCAAATGTTCTAGGTATGCGTAACGTGTGGAAAAGAGTTGTGCCATACCTGTTCCAGGTCGGTTGTTTCCGCCCATTAGCAATGTATTTAGTGCAATCATGGCAAACGATTTTTGTGCAATCAACACGAATTGCAGCATCTTGGCAGAAATCTGCACTCGACCCTCATTAGTGTTGGCAACATCTACAGTGAAAAACGCACCGCGTCCATATCGAAGCATCTTACCGACATTGACTGTTTGGCTCTCACGTAATTGACGCGAGGGGGCCTGTTCAGGACGATGTTCAAGTAGGGCCTGCTCGTAATGAATTACCGTATTTCGAAACTCCAAGTCATCCGTGGGGATCAATGGTAACACTTCAATATTAATAGCGTGCATTTTGTTTACGATCATGTTGTTGACAATCGTATTGAGCGTTTTGACACGCCCAGGGAGATCACTCATGAGGAAAAAAGAACGCATACTATCCTTCCCAAAAGCATTTGCAGTGGTCTGTCGAAACGTTGTATCTAAAAACGCATTAAGTTTATCAACTCCTGTTTTCTGGTCGTAGCCCAACAGACCTTCGTAGCCAGGATGAGTAATCGCAAAGCTCGCCATTATTTGTAATGAGGTAGAATTGTGATATTACGTTGAATCTGGAATTCAATATTTTGACCTACGTTTGAGAATTATTCTTGAACAGTTTCTACTGCGATAAACACAAGAGGTTGACACAAAATGTCAAACGGAGGAATATTTGTTGGTGGTATTGTAGGTATATCGTTGCTTGTAATTGTACCACTTGTGATTGTTTTGAGTGTAAATGGCTATTATGGACCAATCTACTACCAAATATTAACTGCGTCGCCAGTCACGTTAGAACCAAGCACCGCTTACCCATCTCTGCAGCCTACGATTTCGCTATCGCCAACGACACTTCAACCAACTTCAAGTTTTGCTTCGTTACCTCTGTATTCCATTGAAATTACGTACGGCGATACATACAGTTCGGAAGTAATTGGTGCAGTAGAGTATTCTGTTAGTTCTTGGCAGAGCGTCATTGCGGCACCATTAGATACGTTTGTAACTCTTGTTCCTGGTAATTGGTGTGGATATATTGTTACAGAGCCTACGATTATTATGGACTTACGTGTCCATATTTCAGTCTATAGTATTGATGGTGTTGGAAATATTTTAGGACAGGCTGGCTACTGTGCAATTGACAACAATAATTTCCCACGATTTGGAATTATTACGCTTGACTTGAGCGATGTTAATAGTATGATTTTAGATGGAACACTAAACGAGGTAATGCGCCATGAAATGGGGCATGTTTTAGGAATTGGTACAGTTTGGAGTAGTGGCACGACGTTCACTGAATCTGGGGCGGGTTCTGGACATCCATATTTGTTACCTTTCGCAAATCAAGCTCACCAGAGTCTCGGTGGGACTGGTTCGGCGCGAGTAGAGGATGAGGGGGGCGTTGGAACTGCAGGAGCTCATTGGAAAGAAACGTTATACGATCACGAGTTAATGACTGGATTTGTCGATCCAGGTGGACCCATGCCCCTATCAAACTTAACAGTCAGTGCGTTGCACGACCTTGGATATCAAGTTGTGAATGAAAACGCTGAAAACTACATCCTTCCCAGTCGTCGTCGTCGTCTTCGACCTACACTGCGTCGTTACTACCACCATTGCACAGACAGTGTTTTAAGCACATACGTGATTACTTCTTTAAAAAAAAAATAAGTTCTATTTTCTTTCTTGTTCTAGAAAAGACGTTTTACGTATGCTAGCTTTCCGTACCTAATTTGACTCCTAGCGCCCGCTT
>JQIA01001011.1_pt1 | contig 15019 bp, 10 predicted proteins | sample 811431 | NCBI WGS metagenome assembly JQIA01 (sample SAMN02998118, study PRJNA258478) | marine sediment metagenome | biome: marine; feature: seafloor; material: sediment; isolation source: oil-polluted sediment collected from 3 locations (0.5 km, 0.7 km and 0.9 km)... | place: USA: Gulf of Mexico ... | reverse complement strand
GTTTGAATTAGTCTTTTCAATGGTCTTGCACCATAAAGAGGATTATATCCTTTTTCCGCCAGAAAAGTTTTAGCATCATCATCAATATCCATTATAATTTCACGATCATCAAGTAAGGTCTGAAGGCGTGATAACTGAATCTCAACGATTGGTTTCATCGCATCTAAAGTAAGCTGATTAAAAACAATTGTATCATCCAGCCGGTTTAAAAATTCGGGGCGGAAAAATGAACGGACAGATTCCATAATAGCTTCGTTCATTCTACTTTGTTCTTCTTCCGTCTCAACCGGTTCAATGTTCTGTGAACCGAGATTCGATGTCATCAAAATAATAGTATTTGAAAAATCTATCGTTTTTCCATGACTATCCGTTAACCGGCCGTCATCAAATAGTTGAAGAAACAGATTATAGACATCGGGGTGCCCTTTTTCAACTTCATCAAACAGAATAACACTGTATGGTTTACGCTTCACTTTATTCGTAAGATATCCGCCTTCCTCAAAACCGACATAACCGGCAGGTGCCCCCACAAGTCTCGCGACGTTATGTTTTTCCATATACTCACTCATATCGATACGAACAAGCGCCTTTTCATCATTAAACATATATTCCGCAAGGGCTTTTGCAATTTCAGTTTTACCAACACCCGTCGGTCCTAACATCAGAAAGCTCGCTATCGGCCTGTTCGGATCCTGAACACCGGCTCTTGCTCTTCGAACAGCCTTTGAAATTATAGTAAGAGCATTATCCTGTCCAACAACACGTTGCCGTAAATGATCCTCCAGTTGTAATAATTTCTCCATTTCAGATTCAATCATTTTTGATACCGGAATTCCAGTCAGTTTTCCTACGGTCTCTGCAACATCCTGATCATTGATTTCCTCTTTTAGAAATTTTGTATCAGACAGATCAATATCCGAGTATTCTTCAAGAATTTTTTCACACTCAGGAATTACTTTATATTGAAGTTCAGCAACCCTTGAAAAATCTTCATCGATAACTTTCTGCTCCATATCGCGTTTAGCTTCTTCAAGATCTTTTTGTGCTTTCTGAACTTCTGTAAGGGCTTTTTTCTCTTTTTCCCACTTTAATGTAAGACTGCCGCTTTTTTCCTTTAATTCGTTAAGCTCTGTCTTTAGTTGCTTCAAACGTTTTGTGGAATCCTCATTGGATTCATCTTCAAGAGCTCTTACTTCAATTTCTATCTGAACAATTCTACGGTCAATTTCATCAATTTCGTCTGGTTTGGATGCAAGGCCGATTCTAACGACAGCTGCTGTCTGATCGAGCAGATCTATCGCTTTATCGGGCAAATAACGATCCATAATATATCTGGAAGACAATTTGGCTGAAGCTATTAACGCTGAATCAAGAATTCGCACTCCGTGATGAATTTCGTATTTTTCCTTGATGCCCCGGAGTATGGATATGGTTTCGTCAATAGAAGGTTCATCTACCGCCACTATCTGAAACCGTCTCATCAGTGCGGCATCTTTTTCTATATGCTTTCTGTATTCCTCAAGCGTGGTCGCACCCATACAACGAATTTCACCTCTTGACAATGCCGGCTTGAGCAGATTTGCAGCATCCATGGCACCGCCGGAACTACCTGCTCCAATGAGCATGTGAATTTCATCAATAAACAGGATAACATTACCCGCATCTGATATTTCCTGAATAACTCTTTTAAAACGCTCCTCAAATTCTCCGCGAAATTTTGCTCCGGCAAGCAGCTGGCCCATATCAAGATCCAATATGGCAACCGATTTTAAATCATCCGGGACATCCCCCCGTACAATGCGAAGAGCAAGGCCTTCCACTATCGCAGTTTTTCCCACGCCAGGTTCCCCGATAATGACTGGGTTGTTTTTCATACGACGGCTCAGCACCTGAATGGCAAGCCTGATTTCAGCATCTCTTCCGATAACGGGATCAAGTTCACCATCCCGCGCTTTTCGGGTAATATCTTTTGTATATTTTGCAAGGTATTCAAATTCTTCATCGCCATTTTCGGAAGCAGAGAATTTGCCTTTTGAGGGTAGTTTGATCAGTTCAGCAAGTTCATCCTTCTTCCCGCCCGTTTCTTCGATAGCAGCCAGAATGTCTTCTAATTCTATCAGCCCTAATAATAAATGGTTCGTACCAATATATTTTTCCCCTGCTGCCTGAGAAAATTCCTCTGCAAGAATAAACACCCGCTCTAAATCCCTGTTTATCGGTGTCTGCTGAGAGTCTGCTTCTGCTTTGGGCTGGGTAAGCAACTGACTGTCAACTTTTGCACCAATCGCACTTGTATCAATACCTGCATTCTCAAAATATTGCCCGACAGAGCCACCCTTTTTTTCAAGCAATGAATAAAGCACATGCCAGGGACAGACATATTTGTGGGCCTTCTTTACAGCCAGTCTGCACGCATTTTCTATTGTCTCCTGAGACCTGGAATTAAACTTTTCAATAATCATAAATATACATCTCCAAATTTTCCAAAGTAAAAGTTCATGAACTTCAGACAACAATCTGTAATGTTAGATTAAATGCTGTTTGTTTTTTTTAATAAAAACCCTGTGCCTGCTGAAACAGACGGGCAGATCGCATTAAATCAACAATGATAATAAATAATCATCAGCTATTGCTTTAAACATTTCCCCGTCCCCCGTTTTTTACCTATATTAAATTATTCATGAATACAAGGTAATTCACAGGAAAACCTCTTCATAATGAAACATTGTTCAGGCCAATCAATTCATTTTGGTACACTCAGTAAAATCACTTCAAAAACTTCATACCGGCGATAGTTAAATCTGCTATTCCGGTTGAATAGAAAGTTACATTTTTTATATTCAAACTACCGGCCGCCATTATTTCACTCTTACGTTTCCCTTACGTTGTTAGTAATTTTTCAATATTCATCATCCTGATGATTTTCGTATTCGTCATCAGTCTGATTGTTGACATTTATTTGCTGAACAGGGAGGTCGCCGGGATCAAAGGACAAAAAACTGTCGAGGTCTACTTTATACAATTCCATCATCGCTTTCCAGTTGGGTGAACCCTTATAATTTTCGCAGGAAATAATCTCTGTTATGTTTTTGGCATAGGTTAAAGAAAAACCAGAAAACAATTCAGGAAAATACTGTGTCGGGTCAAAGTCAGATATTATAGTGTTTATGTCATCTGCAACAAGTGCCGCCATTTCAAATTTCCCCTGACCGGCAAGGTATTCAAATGCTTCAAGCTTATTTAATAACGTCTTTAAATGCCAGGAACCGGTAAGACCTGAAACAGGTGATTCAGAAACCACTCGGGGTTGAGCCGGAGATTCTGTTTTTGCTTCATCCTGTGCCTTTTCTGTCGGTTCATCACCTTCCGGTTCATCGCCCCCGGACTCTGGTTCAGGCTCAACATAGACAAGTCGTTGAAAATTTGTTAACCAGTTTTTAATGTTCAATAACCCTTCCTGAAGGGCACTTGCATTATCTTCAAGCACTCTGAGTAATTCTTTTAATAATGTATCAAGACTTTCAATTATGACGTCTACATCATCACTTGCGATCTCTGCGAGCCACTTTTTCCAGTTATTTCCGTCCTTTTGCTCTTCATAAGTCAGCGTCTTCACGAGCTGTTTGATAAACCAGTTTAAGCTTATCTGTGCATGTTTTTCTTTTTTACGGGACGGTCCGAAAGCGTCCCAGTTTTCCTGAAGTATCTGAATCAATGTATTATTAATGCCTGAAAGGGCGATCAGACCCTGATCTTCAAAAAGACCATACAAATAATATCCGACTATCCTTACATCGTAAATATCTTCTTCAAAAATTGATTGCGCCAGAGCTCCTGCTTCAGAATATTCAGCCTTTTGGACAAAAGCACCAATCTCACCAAGTCGGGGGTCTGTGGTTTCGAGGCCTGGATTTTCAACAGGTTCAATTGATTTATTCAATATATCAGGATTCATTTTTAACCTTTTTGAAGTTAGGGAAAATAAATAGTCTTTTTAATATATCAATACTTGATGTATAATCGGGTTTTGTAAAGTTGCATAGTTTGCAAATATCCTATATAACAGATCGCTCAACCTACAGCAATTAAAATGAAGTTTTTATTGTCCCGGCATTGATTTACGGACGATTGGTTGACAATATCGATTATGAAATCGATACCCGATACTACGAAGGATTTAATAAATAAAAATAAGGAAACACGATGAGAATAAAATCAGTTTTTTTTATACTGGTTCTAATATACCTTATAAACCCTGAAAATACGCTTGGTTTTGACGAAAAATCCGGCAATTATGAAAAATTAATAAGAGTCTATTCCGAACAGATTGAAAAAGATTATTCAGACTATAAGGCATATAATGGCAGAGGTGTTACCTGGTTTTATATGTATAAATTCGGAAGAGCATTGTCAGACTACACATCGGCACTTAAAATAAATCCGCAATATTCTGAAGCATATTGCAACAGAGGAATAGTCTGGTTATATAAGAAAAATTACGACGAGGCTATTAATGATTTTGACAGGGCAATCAACCTGCGTGAAGATTATTATGAGGCATTTTGCTACAGAGGTGATGCATGGTATAAAAAAGGCAGGTTCAATCTTGCCCTTGCAGATTACGATACAGCCATAAAAATATTCCCGGATTACGCCAATGCGTATAACAACAGGGGGTTTGTATTAAGTAAAAACGGCGTCTATGGACTGGCAATCTATGATTACAAAAAAGCGTTAAAAATTGAACCTGAATTATTCGATGCAAATATTAATCTTGCATGGTTATTCGCAAGCTGCACAGATGAAAGATACCGTAATGGCGAAAGCGCTGTTTTATACGCCATGAAGGCTAATCAATTTAAAACAACGCCTTTTTCATTAGACACCCTTGCTGCAGCTTATGCTGAAACAAATGATTATAAAAAGGCAGTATCAACACAGAAGAAAGCAATTGACCTTCTGGAAGAGCAGAACAGATATGAATTAATGTCTCAATTTAATAAAAAGCTTGCTTTATATAAGTCTGGCAATCCGATCCCGGTGCAAAACATTATTAAAAAATCGCCTCACCCCCGTGAGGCAACCGATAAACCCGGTCCGCAAATTCAATCAAATAACCCGCCATTGTCTGACTTTTCAAATAAAATTGAATACAAACAACCCTATACTGAGGCGGAAAATAATGCCGTTCAGACTGAATCAGTAATACGGCACTCTTTTTTCAAAACTGAAAAAACAGCATCCGATAAATCAAAAGACAATGAAAATTTCGAACATTTTCTGAACACTAAAGGTTTTCGTGAATCGAGAAAAGATGCAATCAAGGCTGTCCTTGCACAATGGGGAAGTGATTCAACAATTAGTGAAGAGCAGAATAAACCTTCAAATACATTGTCCTTTTTTAGCCTGATTGCCGGTAGCAATGATTTCCGGATTCTTACACTGAATAAGGATCTTGAAATGATAAAGAGACTAAACCTGCCTGTGATTTTGCGTTTTAAACTGCCGGGCAGCAATTCACCACGATATTATACTTTAACAGGATTAACCGATAACTCCGCTTCTTTTATCACCAATAACGAAAGGGAGGTCTTTGAGGTACCCATTTCAGAACTCAGAAAATTCTGGACCGGCGAAATTTACCTGGTCTGGAAAAACCATATGGGCATTGAGGGTACTGTCCCTAAGAATTCACCTCAACACTCGGTGGTTATCCTTAAGACAGTTCTCCTTCAAATGGGAATTAAAAACCTCGCCATTAACCCGGATTATGACCAGCAGACAAGGGAAAAAGTGATGGAATTTCAGAAAATGAAAGGTATTTCTGTTGACGGAATGGTGGGCCCTGTAACAAAAATAATGCTTTACAACGAATTAAAATATTTGAAAATACCGCACATAATCAATGAATTAAAAAAACAGGAAACCGAATAATGGAAATAAACATTGATGAAAAACAGAATGCTCTGGTAGTCTCAGTAGCAGGCAGGCTTGATGCCATTACGTCATCTGAACTGGAAAATGCAATTTCAGGTTATATTGAATCTTTTAATAAGACAATAATTCTGGACTTTCATAATCTTGAATACATCAGTAGCGCGGGCCTTAGGGTTGTTTTACTTTCAGCCAAAAAGCTCAAAACTGAAAAGCTGGAATTACTTATTTCAGGACTTGAAGACACTGTAAAAGATGTCTTTGAGCTTTCAGGCTTTTACTCGATGTTTAAAATTTTTGAAACTTCTGAAGCAGCACTGGAATAAATATAGATTCTATGGATAATTCACACCACCTGGAACTACCTGCGAAATTAGAAAGTCTGGAAGCATTTTCAGAACTGGTATCGAGGTGTGCTGAAAATGCCGGGGTTGATACGAAAAAACACATGCAAATAGCCATTTCCCTGGAAGAAGTGCTCGTAAATATTATCAATTATTCATATGTGGACACAGAAGGCAAAATTACCGTTAAGTGCTCAACAGAATCAAAAAACCGTTTTATTGTCACCATTATTGACTCAGGCGTCCCCTTTAACATAAATACATCCGGTCCGCCCGATCTTACCAGCGATATCTCTGAACGGGCTGTTGGCGGACTCGGCATCCATCTGGTCAAAGAGATGATGGATGAGGTACACTATCATCGTGAAAAAAATCAGAATATACTTAAACTGATAATCGATATGAAAAAAGAAGACTAAATAATAGTAAGAGCTGTTTTATATCTGAACCTGAACCTGCCCCGCAAATGATATTGAGATAACCCCGCCAAACGAACACATACATTTGCAGGTTTCATTTAATGCTGGCATATTTGCGACCAGTTTCGTTGGCACCCCGGGCATCCATGGAGCTGCAGTCATTGGCGTACACGGCATGGGGGTAAGCACACCCAAAGCTGCGGCCGTTGCAGAAGCAACCGCAGGGTTCGCCAAAGAATTACACATGACAAATCCCGGGATATTAACAAAGGGTTTATAATCCATAATATTTGCCGCCGGCATATTGGCGGCCATAATTCTGTTTATCGGAAGCACGATCAAAGTTCCGGGTGCAACCCCGAACGAACACATCATCAGTGCACCATTCACTACTTGAAAGCCCATAGTCCCCTATCTTAATATATAGTTTCTTTTCATATAATTGTTCGTTTATTTGGCTTTCTCTATTTCCTGATATATTTCATCAGCTGAACTCAGAATATCTATTGGAGGATCATATTTGATTATCTCTGCCACTTCCAGATTTATCGCAATTTTGGGTGGATCTTCAAAAAGCTGTTGGATATCTCTTGGCTTTGCGCCATTAAAAATTTTTGCAATAGTCTGTGCATGATAAAGGGCTATATATTTGAAACCGGCTCTTGCAATGCTCATCAAAGCCCCGTATCTTACATCCCTTGAACCAAGCTGTGAAAAGACCGGGACCTTGTTGTCATACAAAGGCTTCATCAAGGCCGCAAAATTTTGTGGTTTTACACCGCCATGAGTCGTGACGTAAAAAGCATCGACCTTGGAGGCCAGTTCATTATGGCATTTCAGAACACCTGCTTTTAATTCCTCTATTGAGGTGTTGGCCCAAGGTGCATTACAGGTAATTATTTTAAAATCCAGCTCTTTTGCTATTTTTTTAACATCATCAATCGCAGCATAACTCCTTCCCTCAGAAGTATTTTGTTCATAGGTGATACCCAGTTTTTTAAACTTAAATATATCGTGAAAAATCCTTATCTGTCTTTCATAGCGAGTAGGATCAACGCGGGCATTGACATGATCGAATCCTGAATCCTCGACTGATTTAATGATTTTGGACTGAATCGGATTGCTCGAGGACATTACAATGGTTGACGTCGAATGATCATTGTTAGCAAGATCCTGACCGGCCCATGTCCCCATTGCCAGCATGAGATCAATATCTTTCTTCTTTTTTAACCGGTCAATCATCGCTTTTTTATTTTTATGTCGCAGGTCTTTGTTAAAATCAGAAGACCAATAGGCATCGGCAACCAATTGGATGTATTCACTTTTAACATTAGAACAAATCCACTGCCACAGTTTGGCTGTTTCAATTCCTTCCTGAGGTGGAAGCACTATTTTCTCAATCCAGCCGATTTCGGAAAATGCCAGGATAAGGGCTCTTAAATTCTTAGGATAGTTGGTATACGCCCCCCCCTCACAATAACCGATACGCCATTTTACGCCGTTTTTTGTTTTGGGTGTCACAGGAAAATTCTCTTCGCCTGCAAACCCACTGGATGTCAATAGGGAGGTTATAAGAAATACCGCAATGAGCACAATCATTCTTCTTTTCATTTCCGTCTCCTTTCTAAGTGGTATATTTTGCTATTTTGTTATTTTATAATAAATCTTAATGTTCGAAACAGCTATGTACGTTTACTATATTTGTATATTAGAGAAAAAACAACACTGGATAAGATCATATACACCCCCATTAAACCAACGGTCATCTCTATTCCAATAGTGGTAATTAAAATACCCAGTATTATTGGTGCAAGGACATTTCCAAATCTTTCGGCAAGCCTGTAAATACCTAGACCGGGCCCACTACCCACCTCTTTAACCGCTCTGATATTCAAGGCCAGCTTTGCCTGATTGGAAACGGTAAAACAGTGTGCGAGTCCCAGCACAATGATTCCAAATGCCACCGCGAACGCTCCCGGGATAAAAAAGAACGGCAGAAAGGCAACGCCTGATATGATTCCGCCAATATTTATGCAGGCAAGCATATTTCCCTTTCGATCCGACCATTTTGATGCCGACTGGCTAATAAGGATCATTATAAGGCTATAACACATTATATACTTCCCTATATCAGAGTGGCGGATATTCAGGCTGTTCAGAAAAACGGGGCCGAGATAATAAACAAATCCGATCAGGCAAAATTTATTGGGAATCGCCTGAAGAAAAACAAGGGCAGCAAATCTTTTATCTGAAAAAAGTGTTATTATCCTGCGTGGAGAAGGAAAAGAGACCACTAAGGTTTTGAATAAGGATTGAGGAGCAGGCGCTGTCATTTCCTCTGATTTTCCCTCGGGTTTTTCTGCTATAAATTTTAGAATGAAACATATTGATAAAACGGCCATACCTGCACCAATAAAGAATATTGAACGGAAGCCAATCCGATCTGCTAACATGCCACCCACAGCGGAGCCACAAAGGGTACCGCCGTAAAAAGCGGATAAAAATATTGCCATGCCTTCGGCTCTGTTATCTAATGAAGTGGTGTTGACAATATACTGCTGAGTGGTCATGTAGACCATACCGAAGCCTATGCCTGTCAAAGAACGATAAATCAAAAGTGTAAAAATATCCACGGCTATGCCGGTTAAGAACAACCCTATACAGTTTATGATTGCGCCAAGAATAAATATTTTTTTAATCCCGATTCGATCTGCCAGGGCACCTGCCGGCGGTAGTATGATTGCTGTAAAAAGCATAAATAATGATATAGGCAGCCCCATCACCACTTCTTTTGAAAAACTAAAAAAAGGCGTGTATAAACTTTCAGCATAGATGGGTAAAAAAGAGATGCTAAGGGACTCAGAAAAAACAAATAGAAAGATGGCAGGCCTTATCAAAACAGGGGATTGAAGACTTATTTGCCGGGAGACAAGTATGCCTGCCTGACGAAATCTGTTGAGCGGCATTTTAAATTTTTCAAAGGTGTCATGGGTTGGGGACTCAACTTCATCCTTACAATGTGCTGATTTAAAAAATGATTTCGAGATAGTATTCAATTTGAGGAGATCATCCCTGAAGCGATATCTGAATCGCTCAAAATCATCAAGAAGATGATCTATAAAATTGATGCTTGTGCGCCGTATAGGTGTATCAATAAAGCCAGATCTGTTAGAATCATTTATATCATTTATAGCGTTTTTAATCGGGAGGGTAATGGTATACGAAACAATAAAAAACAGAAAATCAAATATGGCGAGAATCGAAATTAAGATCACTGTACCCGAATCAAGGGCCATACTTCGCACTGTTGCATAAATACGTTGTTCGTTTAGAGAAAGGGCTATTGTTCCTCTGCGAACATCACTGGGGCCCGTAAGTTCAAAAAGTATTGTCGTTGCAGATGCTTCACACTTTACATTCGGTCTTCCCGCCTTCTTATCAAGGGTTTCCCCTTTTAAAAGAACAGCTGAATCGGAATAATAGAGCAACGTTCCGGATTCATCAAAAATTGCGATGCTGGATAAATCAGGCGCATCATCAAGAATGCCTGCCATAAACTCCTTGATACCAAAAAGCTTGTTTATGGCTATATCTTTGTTTAATATTTCATCCAGATTGTTTTTTAAACCCATCCCAATGACTGAAATATTGGAGCGTAACACCTGGTTGTAGCTTTTCTGAAAGTCAGTTATTGTAATTATCAGATAGACCACCTGGGATATTATTGTAAACCCAAGAACGATAAAGAGAATTTTGGACCTCAAACTATTCATTCGGTTCTTCTTTTCCAGTGGCAATACTCTTCATCCGTTCTATTTCCAATGATGTCTCTGAATCAGAATCGGTTATTTCATCAAGGGTGTCCAAAGCGGTCAACAATTCAATCCGGGTGGTACTTATCCGGTTTTTATATTCATTTATACTCACCTGAATCTCTTCGATCTCCTGTGGTAATTTAAGGGATTTGCCACAATCATCTTTTTCTTCAGTATCAACGGAACTTTTCAATATTAGGAATTCCACCTGATTTTGGACAGGTTTTAAAAAGAAAAAATGAATTAAAAATCCAATCATAACAACTGAAACCAATGTAATGCCACACAGTTTATTCATAGCATTTTTGAACATCGCTGCTTTTTTACTGTCAACAACGGATTGATTGAAAACAAGACCAAGTATTGCTTTTCCCCCGCCATATTTTGGAATTATTGGGAACAATATATAATGTTTTTCCTGATACAGTCGAATAATTGTATCTGTAGCATCCTGATCAAAAAGGATATCTGAAGGAAATGTTCCGGGTGCATTAAATTTACTATACAACACTTTACCGGCCGGATTGATCGTGTCTGAAAAATTTTTCCCAACTATACATTCAGCCCGACCGGAAGTGTATAAAATCTTTCCCGATATATCAGACAAAAAAACCTCGCTAAGGTCATCAGAAATCTTGTATAAAGGCTCCACAAGCTTATCCATTCCGACAAACTTATTTATGCTTTTTCCGAATTTGAGTGCCTTTTCAATTTTCCGTTGAACCTCCTTACCAAGTATTTCATACTTTGATGTAATGGCGCCTACAAAAATTTTTTCAAATGTAATTACGCTTAGAAAAGTTCCAAGAGATTGTGATACTAATAGTATTACAGACACAATTATCATTATCTTAATCCCAAAACCGGCAGATAAATTCCGGGGGTTGTCCAATTCGGATGTCATTGGCCTGATGTTCTCCCTGTCGAGAATATAAAAAATTTGCTAATTTTAACAGGAAACGATTGAAGGTTCACGCTTTTTCTTTAACTTTTGCGAATATCAAATAAAATTTATTCGAAAGTTCTTCTCTTTTTTGAGTGAATAAACCAGACTTTTCAGAGATTTCTATTCCGCAGTACCCTTTTTCGAAAAGAGTTTTTTGCCTTGTAAAATCTGTGAGTCCCACTGTTTCAGAATCATCATAAAAAGTATTCGAGGTCTCTTTCTTTAGATTGCGATGAAGGATATATCTAAGTTTTCCCTGATATTTATCTTTGAGAGTTCTGATAACAAAACCACTGTTCAATAAAACCCTTATATTCCAGTAGTTGTAAGGTGATACAGTAGCACACAGATGATCGTATTTACGGGATTTTTCTATCATAGTTATGGCATGCTCGTTCATTTTTTTTGCTAAAGCGTTTCCCCTATAAGGAGGAATAACACATACCATCTGTAGATTTGCCACCTTAGACAACTCACCCTTTTTCAGGCCGATATCGATCCCAAGGTTCCATTCCTGGTCATCCTGATCAGGAAAATAAACATTTCGAAAAGCAACCAGTTCTTTGTCCGCAAAAACACCGAGTATAAACCCCTGTTTTTCAATATGCCGTTCCATAAAATTAGCAGAAAACGATTCCAGCATATCTGCATTGGAAAGGTTATCCACAATAATTTTTTGTATCGCCATTATCTGGGGCAGACGATCTGCATCAAGCAATCTGATTTCGCCGGGTATTCCTGCAGAGCCATCATTTTTTTTTAAACTAAGGCTACCAAATAAATGTTTAGCCCTTTTTCCCACAACAAAATGCATTAAAATCTCCTCTATCTCATTTGATCTTTCCACAAAAACAGGAAAGGGTAAGTAGCTGAAATTCCAAGATTCATTGTGTCCCTTTTCCTTGTCCCTGTACCCTTGAGCTCATGGTCCCTACCAAGGGCATCCTTACCGAGATTATCAGAATAATCAACGCTTTTTTACACTTGTTTTAAGTACGTCACTTCTAAGATTAAACATCATCGTACAAATCGTTATATTTTTTAATATTTCCATGCAAAACAGCTTCACCCAGCCTGATTTGATTAGTTTTATCAGGCCGGCGATTTGTTTTGAGCCATTCCGGAAATACAGAACCATGTTGCTTTTTTCATGAATAGAAGGCAACGTTATTAAAACAGATTTTTATATAAATAAGCCGTTATTTATCTGTTCTTCCGGAAGGTCTGAAAAGCCTGAATTGTCAATACCATTTGATATCAATTCAAGAATAATCGAGGGGCTATTCCCGGTCCTTTTAATATTCCCATAATTTCAAGGCCAAGTGTATTTTTCGGTTTATTCCCCATGATATTTTATCATCAGCATGGCGATATCATCTGATTGAGGTGCTGCTTGAGAATGTTCATGTATACTGGTCAACAAATTTTCAATAATTTCTTTTGCTGGTTTATTTCTGTTTTGTTCAATTTGAGCAAGTAATTTCTCACTGGAATACTGAACAGATTCCGGGTTCATTGCCTCATTAACGCCATCGGTGTAGAGAAAGAGGCTCTCTCCGGGAGATAAGTCTAACTCCAGGTCAGAATATTGTATATCAGGTATTGCACCAACCAGTGGTTCATTCCGCCCTTCGTTATAATATACGTCTTTCTGGTTTTTAATGACAACCGGCGGATTGTGACCACCATTGGCATATTTAATTTTACCTGTTTTAATATTCAGAATTCCAATAATTAAAGTAACAAACATGGTTCTCGGGTTATCTGCGCTAATGATATTATTAATTTTATGCATCATTTCGCTGGGAGAATTTATTTTTTCACTCAACGTTCTGATTAAAGTCCTGGTAACAACCATAAGTAGTGCTGAAGGGATTCCCTTATCAGAGACATCGCCTAAAGCGAAGCAGAGGTTTTCTTCGTCAATCAGGAAAAAATCATAGAGGTCTCCGCCAATCTCTTTTGCAGGTACTAAGGTTGCATAAAGATCAAAGGCTTTAAACTCCGGAAATGATGGAAATGTTTTGGGTACCATCCCCAACTGAATATCTCTTGCAATGTTTAGTTCACTTTCAATTCTCTCCCTCGAAGCGGTAATTTTTACAAGGTCCTGAATGTTATTGCTTAACTCATGCCTCATCAGAATAAAGGAAGAGGCCAGGCCTCCGACCTCATCTTTGTATTTTTCAGGTAGATCATCAATCGGTGTTTTTTGTGTCAGAGGTTGTGTGAAATCTTCTTCAGGGATTGTTTTTACATATGATGATAATAAATTTAACGGTTTTGCAATACGGGTAACAAGGATAAAAACAGCAAGCAGGGCGACCAAAACCATTACAATTATTATTAAACTCTGCCTTACCACAAGTTTATTAGCCGGCTGATGAATTTCACCAACAGGCACAATAATACTTATATACCATTTTAATGGTTTAAAATAATTACAGTAAACCATCATGTCTTCGCTGTTGTTATTTTTCACAACTTCGTAACGGAATTCAGAAATATCAGACTTTGAAGCTGATTTTATATCGTCTAAAACACTATTGCCGGTCAGGTCATTAACAGACAGATGAATATCATTTTTTATATGTTTTGGTGGCTCTATAATAATATTATTGCTTTCATCAAACATATACACAAAGCCATGCTTTGTAATATTTAACTCTTTAGAGAACTCTGAGAGGGACTCAATAATTTTTCTTTTTTTTGTTTGCGCTTCAGCTTCAATACTACTGATACCTATAGATGTTACGATGGTATATTCCCATTGATCAAAGGGTAGAAAATATGCCAGAACTGATTTGTTTTCCTTTTCATCAGTAACGATAACTGCAAAATCTCCGTTTTTCTCCAAATTGGAAAAACTCATGACCTGCGAGATGTTTCTGTATTTTCTGTCCTCAATTTTTTTGAATGTCTCACTTGTAACAGACTTGTTTGAGCTTGCTAAAATTTTGGAATTATTGCTTATAATAAAGTGTTCAACATTCTGTAAGGGGGCTGCGTTTAACCATTTAAGAGCATTTATCTGCGACTGACTCTCCATCGATAAATCAGAATACCCCTTGAAAACCGATGCAATCATTTGAGCCGAGTCTTTTAACTGCTGCCTTTTCGAAAGAGTCATTGATCTTTTATATGATAGCAGGTTGCGATAATCGTCTTTAATTATCAGATCCAACGAGTAGAGGATATTAATGGCAGACTTTTCCTGAGCAGTCAGCATCGCATTTCCAACATCCCGTTTTGTAAAATAAATATTCACAACGGCAGAAACAACCAGTACCAGCGAAATGAAAAATATAATTTTTCCTTTGATTGTTAAAAACATTAAGTTTCCTGTTTTTTCAATTATTAGTAATGGAAAAGCCGGTCTTACAAACTGATTCAGACGAAAAACACTATCATAAATAACCTGTGACCGCAAATGACTGTTAAGGCAATGCAGGGTAAACGCATGTAAAGTTGGTATACATTTTGATTCACAATAATTTATAGAACATACTCATAGCATATAGTTTATCTGCGTTTACCCAAAGTTTCCAGTTACCTGAAATG
>JQIA01001010.1_pt1 | contig 15024 bp, 12 predicted proteins | sample 811431 | NCBI WGS metagenome assembly JQIA01 (sample SAMN02998118, study PRJNA258478) | marine sediment metagenome | biome: marine; feature: seafloor; material: sediment; isolation source: oil-polluted sediment collected from 3 locations (0.5 km, 0.7 km and 0.9 km)... | place: USA: Gulf of Mexico ... | reverse complement strand
TTCACCAACCCTACCCAACTTCATCATTAAATAATTATAATCCCAAAATTAAATTTAACATCCTTACTGAAGTTACGCAAAGTGATTAAGATTATTAGAAATTTTTAAACATTTGATAAGAACCTTGTAAACATATCGTGACTTATGTCTCCATCTAATAGATTTGATAAGCATAGTTGCATATCCAAATGTTACCATTAAATAATCTGTGTACAAGTCTAATTCATATCTATCCATTGTTTTATTATAAGAGATTTTCATTATTTATATTTTTTTGCGTAACTTCAGTTATTAACAAATTCCGTTATAATAAGAAAATTTTTAGGGATGCAATTTAATAATGCTTCGTTATCTTTTATTATTAATTTTAGCTAGTATACTTGGGATATCCATTGGTAGTGTAGATATTCCAATAGATATTATATTGCGTATTCTAGTGGTAAAAATATTACCTTGGATAGATACCAGCGATATTACTGAAACTCAACAAGTAATAATCTGGCTAATTAGAGTGCCAAGAGTTTTAGTAGCTGCTTTGGTAGGAGCTGCATTAGCAATAGCAGGAGCTCAAATGCAAGGATTATTTCAAAATCCACTAGCTTCTCCTGGTATTATTGGAACAAGTTCTGGTGGAGCTTTAGGAGCAGTAATTGCCTTAGCTTCTGGGTTGGCCAGTTACTCAATGTTTTATATTCCTATCTTTGCTTCTGGAGGAGCTTTATTATCATTATTTATAGTATATATTTTAGCCACTAAAAATGGTAAAACCCCAGTAGCAGTATTACTTTTAGCAGGTATTGCTCTAAATTCTTTAATTGCTGCCATGACTTCTTTTATCATCACAGTGGCTTGGGTTGAACATGATATTGCTAGGGAAATAGTATTTTGGCTTATGGGTGGTTTGGATAATCGTACTTGGTCGCATGTTTGGATAGCTTTACCAGGAATATTAATCGGTGGAATTATTGCTATGGCTTATATTCGAGAACTAGATATATTATTAATGGGACAGGAAACAGCTTACTCTTTAGGAATTGAAGTAGAAAAAGTACAATGGATTATTTTATTTGGCACTGGATTATTAACTGGAACTGCTGTTGCGGTTAGTGGAGTGGTAGGATTTGTTGGTTTAATTATTCCACATATGGTTCGTTTATTTGTAGGGCCTAAACATCGGTATTTAATTCCATTAAGTGCAGTTATTGGAGCAATATTTTTAATCTTAGTTGATTTATTAGCTCGCACTATTACTAGCCCTACTGAAATACGTTTGGGTATTCTAACTGCTGTATTTGGAGCTCCATTCTTCTTATATTTATTACGAAAACATAGTCAATTATAATAAGTAATTTATAGTCTTAAATAATTGCCGGCGAGACGATTCGAACGTCCGACCTACTGATTACGAATCAGTTGCTCTACCAAACTGAGCTACGCCGGCTTTATGGAGCTGATTGATTATATAACCACCTATTATAATAATCAAGTTTATAAATGTTATTTTGCTGGTAAACTGCGAGTTAGCAAATAGAATAAAACTCGTAAACTGGTATCGCTACTAGTAACTAAATTACTGATTAAAATAGTAGTTTTTACACTACGCCGAGAAATTTTTACTTGTTGGCTATTAGAAAAATCTTTGTGTTTTAAAATTCGTCGCACAGTTAATATTGCCATACCCAATGCCCATAGACAAAAACGGCGAATACCTTTTTCAGAAGCAGGAATTAGTAAAATATAACGTAAGGCATTATACATATGACCATTAGCAATCCCAATTAATTTAGTAAGACCATCACCAAAAGCCAGCTCATAATGACCAGAAGTTAAATTTTTTAAATCAAATGAAGTAAATATATCCTGTGGTAACCAACAAACTCCTCGTTGCTGATCTTCCCAAATATCTTTAAGAATATTAGTCATTTGCAAAGCTTGGCCAAATGATATAGCTAAATCTTGCAACAAATCTTTATGTTGGGCAATTTTAGGCGAATAATCACAAAATAATTCAGTAAGCATTTCACCAACAACACCAGCCACATAGTAACAATAACGATCCATTTCAGCTAGATTTTTTAATCCATTAAGGCTACTATTTTGCTGAAACTCTGCCATGCCAGCAGCCATAATTTTTACACATTTATGTAAAGATTTATTCTGTTGTGGGGTAAAACTATGAGTTAATCTAATTACACTGGATAAATTCGCAATTAAATTTTTTTCAGTTTCTAATGTGCTATCAGACAATAATGGGCATAAAACTTTGCTCAATAAATCAGGGTCAGAATCACCAGCAACCACCTGAGTAAATTCTTGAGAAAAATACCTTTTTTGGCTAGGAGTCAAGTTTGGCTCATCTTCTATTGTATCGGCAATTCTACATAGCAAATAACCATTGCTGACTATTTTACACAAACTAGATGGTAGCTGTGGAATAGTTAAAGCAAAAGTACGAGATACTCCAGGCAAAATATAATTCTGATAGGCTTCATCACTGTTGAATTGAGTCATTAGGTTTTTAAGGTTATATTGAAATTAGAATAGTTACTTGCCCAATTCTTACTCACAATTAGTTGGAATCAGAAAAATCCTATTTTGCCATATTTTAGATTATAATGCCAGTTGACTTAACATTATATAGTTACTTTCCTATAAAAACATACGATAAATATAATTTGTTTTTATAGGAATGATGCTATAACCTTATTTTCAATGTTTTTTCAGATTTTAACTAAGTATAAATATATCCTATACAACAAAATATAAAGATGATAAAATAGATTGTATAGTTTCCCTTAAATATTTTTATGGTATTTTCCGTTTGTATACCTCTCTCATCCCATCCTAATTTAGGAAACAAGGGTTGATTGGCTTTCACTAAGTCGGGAAATGCTATTGCTCAAATAGTATTTTTTACATATTATTTTATATAATTATAAAAAACGACACCAAATTTAATTACCATAGGAACAAAAATAATGACAGCCCAAAAACTTGATACTGATTTACAAAAAATTGTTGATGCTCGTCACCATGATCCTTTTTCGGTGTTGGGCAAACATTCTATTAATGGTAAAACTACGGTACGTGTTTATATTCCTTATGCTGAAACAGTAACTATTGCAGAAGGTAACTTATCTCTGCAACGTGTAGAAGGAACTGATATATTTGAATGGCAAGGTGATGCTGAGATACCAGAACATTATCGATTAATTTGGCGAGATAAAGAACATCGTGATCATATTACTCATGATCCATATAGTTTTTCACCACAATTAGCTGATTTTGATATGCATTTATTCAGCGAAGGAAAACATTGGCATGCCTATCGCTTTTTAGGAGCTCATATTCATCAAACTGATGGAATTGGAGGAATATTATTTGCAGTTTGGGCTCCAAATGCAGAACGAATTAGCATAGTTGGTAATTTCAATCGTTGGGATGGACGTTCTCATCCAATGCGATCACATGGAAATAATGGAATTTGGGAATTGTTTATTCCAGATATTGGCCCTAATACTTTATATAAGTTTGAAATCCGTAATCGGGAAACAGGTGAAATTCTTTTAAAATCTGATCCTTATGGACAACATTTTGAGCTACGTCCTAATACTGCTTCTATCGTGGTAGATAATATTCCCTACGATTGGCAAGATACAGAATGGATAGAAAAACGTAAAAATTGGGACTGGTTGCATACGCCCATGTCTATTTATGAAGTACATTTAGGTTCTTGGCAACGTGGCCCAGAAGGTGAATTTTTAAATTATCGAGAAATTGCTAAATTATTAGTAGAATATGTAACCGATTTAGGCTTTAGTCATATTGAACTAATGCCAATTACTGAACATCCTTTTGATGGTTCTTGGGGTTATCAAACTACTGGATATTATGCTCCAACTAGTCGTTATGGAACTCCAGAAGACTTTCGTTACTTCGTTGATTATTGTCATCAACATAATATTGGAGTGATTTTAGACTGGGTACCAGCTCATTTCCCTAAAGATGCTCATGGATTAGGTCGTTTTGATGGCACTCCTTTATACGAACATGAAGATCCACGCAAAGGTGAACATTTAGACTGGTCAACTTTAATTTATAATTATAGCCGTTATGAAGTTAAAAATTTCTTACTTTCTAGTGCGTTATACTGGTTAAGAGAAATGCACTTGGATGGTTTACGAGTAGATGCCGTTGCTTCAATGCTTTATTTGGATTATTCACGAGAAGAATGGATTCCCAATGAATTTGGTGGTAGAGAAAACTTAGAAGCAATAGAGTTTATGCGTGAACTAAATATAGTTGCTCATGCTGAACATCCAGGTGCATTAATTATGGCTGAGGAATCAACTTCATGGCCTCAAGTTACTCGACCAGCAGATGGTGGAGGACTTGGTTTCAGTCTTAAATGGAATATGGGCTGGATGAACGATACTTTAAGTTATATGTCCAAAGAAGCAGTACATCGTAAATATCATCAAGACATGTTAACTTTCAGTATGTTATATGCTTTCACTGAAAACTTTTTATTGCCATTTTCTCATGACGAAGTTGTACATGGTAAAGGTTCTATGCTTACCAAGATGGAAGGTGATGAATGGCAGCAATTCGCTAATTTACGATTGCTTTATACTTATATGTTTACCCATCCAGGTAAAAAATTATTATTTATGGGAACTGAGTTTGGCCAAGGTACTGAGTGGAATAGTGCAAATACTTTGGATTGGTATGTATTGGAGTATAAATACCATAAAGGTATACAACTGCTAGTTAAAGATTTAAACAAACTGTATCATAATTCTGAAGCTCTATATAAGTATGAATTTGAATGGCAAGGTTTTGAATGGGTTGATTGTCATGATGCTGAACAATCGGTATTAGTTTATTTGCGTAAAAGTGATGATTCAGAGATGGTAATTGCTGTTAATTTTACACCAGTACCACGGCATAATTATCGAATTGGGGTATCTACCAAAGGAACTTATGAAGAGGTTTTAAATTCTGATGCTGGTTGTTATGGTGGTAGTAATGTAGGGAATGGTGCCATGATATTAGAAGCTGAAGATAAACCTTGGATGGAACGAGCTTATTCTATGTTAGTTGTTATACCTCCTTTAGCAGGTATTGTACTCAAATTAATTAATAAATCCGTTGTTGAGACTAAACCATTAATAGATAATGATATAGATAAGATTGCTCCAAAGATTTCAACCCTAAAACCATCTCAACGTAACAAAAAGAACTCTAAAAGACATAAAAGATAATAAAGTTATTATGTATAATTGTGAATTGGTGAATGAAAAATGGTTAATTACTAATGATTTTCATTAGCTATTATTAATTCACAGTTAACCATTCACAATTAATTATATATTGATTAATAATTATCCCGAACACCTTATAGAATTATTAGTGAATATTGCTAAGTATTTTTATATCACCATGTGCCAACTACCAAAGAATTGGTACATGGAATAATATTAAATAGGTTATTTTTATGATTAAGTCTAAGTATTGGTTATTAATATTTATTTTTTTCTTAGTAACACAATTATATGCTGACGATGATATACAAGTTGAAAAAAAGCATGTCAGATTTGCTAATGGTGATAGTTATTATGGTGATTATGAAGGTCGGAAACGTAATGGTGACGGAATTTATATCTGGGCAAATGGAGATCGTTATAAAGGAGAATTTTTTGAAGGAAAACGTGATGGTAGTGGAATATATATTTGGTCTAATGACGAGTATTATAAAGGAGAATATGTAGATAATAAACGAGATGGTGAAGGTAGCTATTTTTGGACTAATGGAGAACGTTTTAAAGGTGATTTTGCCGATGGAAGACATGATGAAGGCAAATTAACGACATTAAGTTATACCATTAAAATTCCTAAAATTGAAATAAATGTAAATACTAGAGGTAAACCAGCACCAGATCGTCCAACCTCAAAAGATAATGTCGAAAAATATGAATTAAAAATAGTTGCTAATAATAATGAAAAAAATAATTTTACAGAAGAACAATATGATGATTCTGACAATGAAATAAATACTACGAGTTTTGTGGAAAACTTAGAAGAAATTGAGGAAGATAATGAAACGGAATCCAATGATGAACTAGCAGATAATTCGGAAGAAGATGAATTGCAAGCTGATTATGATGATGAATTAGTTGATAACTCCGAAGAAGAAATTGATGATGGTTTTGAAAATGTTGAAGAAGATACTTCCACATTAGTTGCAATAAATCATGAAGATGATATGTTACCTATATATAATAAAGAATCTATTGAAATAACAGATGAAATTTATGTAGAAGAAAATGATGATTCTATATTAGCTGAAACGGATAACAATGATGAATTTTTATCAAGCAGTGAAATCGATAATGACGAAGAATTGATTGATATTAATATTGAAAATATTGAAACTATCAAAGAAGATACTCAGATTGAATTCAAAAAAATTAAAAACTATGAGACCAATAAATTAGTTGAATCTGATAATAATTCTATAGATATTCAATCAGAAGCTATGTTAGCATCAGTGATTACCAGTGCAAAGTTTAAACAACCTTCAATTCCTACTCAAATAGATACTCCAGATATTGACCCTGAAATAACAATTACTAATCATAAATCTACGATTGATCTTATTGGCAGAGTGAAAGTAACTTGGCCAAATGGTGATTCTTATGATGGTGAATATATTAATGGGGAGCGTACTGGTAATGGAACTTATGCTTGGTCTAATGGAGATTATTATTTTGGTGATTTTGTAAATGGCAAAAGACATGGAGTCGGTATTTACAAATGGAAAAATGGGGATAAATATATTGGTGAATATCTAAATGATCGACGTACTGGTGAAGGATTATATATTTGGACTAGTGGAGATCGATATCAAGGAGATTTTAACTCTGGTTTACGCCATGGAAAGGGAACTCTGACATGGATTGATGGCGAATTATATGGTGGTGACTTTTTAGATGGTAAACGTACTGGCAGAGGAATTTATATATCCAGTGGTGGTGACCGCTATGAAGGTCAGTTTAAAGATGGTAAACGTACTGGCAAAGGGTTTTTAGTCTCCGCCAATGGTAATTTAAAAAGATTAGAATTTGAAGAAAACCCTTACCTTTTGCAAGAACTTCATTTTAATGAAGGTAAACTTATATCTGCTACAGCTGAAGAAGTTGAGTTAGAAGAGTAAAACTTTATGTTTAAAAATATAATAGTTTACAAAATTATTAGCTTTGGAATTATTAAACATCTTTCCTAAATAACGAAAACCATATAATCATGTATGGTTGTAGCATAAATTATCGTATATTATAACGTAGAGACAAGGCATGCCTTGTCTCTACTTCATGTAAGATGTCTATTAATCTTAGCCAAGAGCCAATAATCGTTTCTTAGTTCCTTCTAAAATATCTTCTGTATCCATAGGATTACCAGCTAAAGTATCTAAATATAATTCAATCCCAATCAATACATCTGCTAAAGATTTTAGCTTATCTTCTGATGGGACAGTAGATTCTTTAATAAATACTCGTCCTATATAATCATTACATTGTCTAAGCAATTTAGCAGCCCGATCATGAGATGCAACAGCTAAAAAACCTTCCACTTGTTTTAAGCGGCCTGGAACTTCTAGCAAACTATCATCTTGAGTTCCGGTATCAATAAAGTTAACTATCGGTTGAATAACTTGTGCTAATTCAGTCTTAGCTTCATCAACAGCTACTCCTAACACAATTCCAAACTGTGGAGTTTCAGAGAATTCAGTGTCTGGACTTTGTTGTAAACGTTGTTTTGCATGTACACCTTGTACCGATAAAATATCCACTGCAGCACTAATTTTTAGTAATGCATTAGCAATTTTTAACAAAGTCGGCATTTTAAGAGGTTTTCTACCTTCAGTAATATCTAAAAATAGCATTGCTTGTGTTAACATGGATTTACGTTGAACTAATAAACCAAGCAAACCTAAGGTGTTAGCCATATCTCGTAGTAAATCTACTAATGGAGATAATTCTGAAATAGAAGGATTATCAGCCCGATTAAATATATCTAAAGTTTCTTCTACTCTAGCAAAATCATCTTTTAATAAAGTTACCACTACTTTCATCAATTCAATATCAGGCCCAGCGAACATTAATCTTGCGGCTGATAAAGAAGCTTCCGATGGCAAATAATCATTTAATTGAAATGTAGTTTTGATAGCTATTGTTTGCTTGCCTTTGGAACGAGCCTGAGCCACAAAAAATAATAAGTTATTCAATAATGCTTTTGGAGGAGCTACTTTTAACGCTGCATTACCATGAGTCATCACCTGATTTATTGAAGCATCTATTTGTTTTAGCAGACTAAGTATTGGTTTATTAAGAGCCAATCCTTTTTGCAATAATGCTTCGATAACTCCTTCTGCTACCCACCAAACTTTAGTAACTTGAGCAGTTCCAGTAGCTTGCTGTAAACGTTGCATCACTGTATAAAGAAATTTTAATCCTTCAACTGGTTGCTTAGGGTTTTTAAATAATACAGCTAAACCTTTTTGATAAGCAGCTCGCATCTGCTGCATATATTTTTTCAATTTATCATCAGTTAATTTTATTGGTTTAAAACTGGTAACAGTAACTGATAAATCTGGTGTAAATAAACTATTAGCCGTTAATGGCTTTTGTTTTCTTAAAGCTCGTAAATTATTTAATAACGGCAATAATGCCAGAGGAATATCACGTTGTACAATTGCTAAATGATCTAAATAATTAGGTAATTGAATTAAAGCTCTCATTAAAATATCATAAGTTGCTTCATTATTTTCGATCTTACCAGCCAATATAGTTTTAATTGTTAATTCAATGTCTTGAACTAATAACGCTGCTGTTTGTAATTCTAAGACCTTAAGAGCCCCATAAATTTCATGCAGCCACGTTACACATTGCTGCAATGGAGCAGTATCGCTAGGATATTCCACGAACTGTTCTAAAGCCTGCCGTGTTTGTTTCAAACTTTCATCAATGGTTATTTTTACCCACGTAAGGGCCGAATACTTCATAATATTTTATTTAATTCTTAATTCTTAACTCTTAATTCTTAATGAGAATCAAAGATATTTTAAGATTCTAGTTTTAACATTAAGAATGTATAATTAAGAATTGGTTTTAGTATTTTAATTAAGCATTAAGCATTCATAAGAATTGCTTTAAACTGAACCACTCATTGCTTCAATTTCTTGTTTGGCAGTATCTGGTAAATTAAATCCAGATACAGAAGTCTTTAATTCATTAGCAAGGGTTGACAATCGCTCAATAGAGGCAGCGGTTTCATTAGTGCCATTAGATGTTTGAGTAGTGATATCCTGAATGATCGTCATAGTACCAGAGATATTAGAAGCTACTGCCGCTTGAGTACGTGAAGTTTGGGAAATATTTTCAATTTGATCAGCTAATTGGACTGATACTTGTTCAATTTCGGTCAATGCCTCACCAGCATTTTCAGCTAAAGATGCTCCAGAAACTACTCCAGCAGTACTATGTTCCATCGAGTTCACTGCTTCATTGGTATCTCCTTGAATAGTTTTTACTAATGCATCGATCTGTTTCGTGGCATTACTAGAACGTTCTGCCAAACGTTGAATTTCATCAGCAACAACTGCAAAACCACGTCCAGCTTCACCAGCCATAGCCGCTTGAATTGCTGCATTCAGAGCCAAAATATTAGTCTGATCAGCAATGTCATCAATTAAACCTACAATATCCCCAATTTCTTGCGAACTTTCACCTAAACGTTTAATCCGCTTAGATGTTTCTTGAATTTGTTCTCGAATGGAATCCATTCCAGCGATAGTATCTCGTACAGCTTTAGCTCCTTTACTAGCAATATCCACTGATTTCTTGGCTACATCAGTAGATTCAACGGCATTTGCTGATACTTTTTTAACTGAGTTAGCCATACCAATAATAGCTTGACCAGCTTTAGCAATTTGTTGAGCTTGTCGTTCACTAGCTTGAGTAAGTTGACCAGCTGTTGTTCTAGTATCTTGAGCAGAACTGGAAACTTGGACAGCAACTTTATTAATACTAATAACTAAATCTCGTAATGACTCAATTGAGAAGTTAATCGCATCAGCAATAGCACCGGTGAAATCTTCTGTAACAGTAGCATTTACTGTCAAATCTCCGTCAGCTAAGTCAGAAATCTCACTCAACAAACGTAAAATTGCTTCTTGATTACGTTTTTGTTCATTTTGAGTATCTTCTAATCGTAAACTAGTTTCTAAAGAACTGGCTTTATTCATCCTAATAATTATGTAACCAAAAATTACTAATAAAATAAGCACAAAAAATGCCAAAATATAGCTCAATTTTGGGGATATCATACGTTCTTTAGTTGCTTTTAGATAATCTTTTTGTAAATTCTCAATAACACTCAAAATTTTTGGATTAAGTTCCATTATATTTTGTAATGCATCTTTGGCTTTATATAATTCTTCAGACTTTTCTAGGAAAAAATCAATTTTTTCAATTCGTTCATTAAATAAATCATATAATTCTTCAATTGCTTGACGTGCTACTATATTTGATACTGGTGGTATAATTGTATCTGTATCTTCTTCGCTACCATCCATTAAAATTGATAAAATATCTCCAAATTTTAAAATAGCGTCATCTAATTGAGATGCTGCTGCCAAATCATCGGAATGATTGAGAAATGATAATCGAATTTTATCAGAAATTCGTTCTAACCACATTAATTCTCTAGTAGCCAAACTTATTTGGATTTGGGTTGCGCCCCCATTAATCATAGCTTTAATAATAATTTCGGTCTTTTCAACTAAATCTACAGTCATATCTCGTAAATTTATTAAGTCAGAGTAAAGACGAATTACAGATTCTTTAGTATCTAATAAATTTTGGATACTAGTTTGAGTATTAGTTTCAGCTTTTTTCCATAAATTAATTAAAGAATCTAAGGTTAATAAGGCTTGTTGAGGTGTGCCTGGCATTCCCGAATCTGGGTTACCATCAATTAATTTATTTAACAGATCATTATACTCATTCTGAGATTTAATAATATTTTTGAAACCAATTTCATCCCCAGTTGCAGATTGGGATGCTTGTTGGGTAATTTGCTGAGAAAGTAGACGTAGTTTAGTTACATAGCCTGAATATTCCTCATCATGTTTATCGTATTTAACTAATAAGGTAAAGACGCTGATAAGCGAAATAAATGATAACAGCAATACAATTATAAAGGCAATAAGCCATGTATTTTTATTACCTAAAGATTTAAAAGATAGATTCATGTTGGCTACCGTTAATTTTAAAATTAATTTATAAATGTAATTTTATAAAGCTGCATCAAGAAATAAATTATTACTAGTTAATTTATGCATATCAAATATTGTCCAAGTTATTTTTTCATGAATGAATAACCCTTTAGCAAAAGATGCTACTAAAACATCTTTACATGGAGTATCTAAGTCTAAAAGATGTTCTGAAAAATGCTTTATACCAATTACTTCATCAACTAATAGTCCAGCTGAAATACCAGATTGATTAATAATCAGCATGCGGGAACGATTATTTACCATAATAGATTCTCCTTCAAGACAGGAATTCAAATCAATTATCGGTAATAACAACCCTCTTATATTAGCTAGTCCTTTGATCCATGATTTAGCTCCTGGAACTTTGGCTAAATTATGAGTATAGGGAATAATTTCTGATATTTCATCCAAAGGTGAAACTAAATAGATTTTTCCTAATCGAAATGCAATTCCTCGCCAAATATGCTCGATTTCAGACTGATGTGGTAATCCTTTAGCACGTTGTTTAACTCGTCGCTCAAGGTCTTGTAACCATTTATAAGGTGAGGTTGTCATAATGCTTTTTTAATAGAACTCAGTAGTTGTTCTGATGAAACTGGTTTTACTAAAAAATCACTAGCCCCTTGCATTTCAGCCCATGCTTTATCACTATCCATATGTTTGGAAGAAACTATAATAACTTTGATAAATTTAGTTTCTGGATTTTTAGTAATCTTACGAGTGGCTTGAAAACCATTTAAACCTGGCATCACAACATCCATCAATACAATGTCAGGTTTAATGTCTATAGCTTTTTGAACACCTTCTTCACCACTAGAAGCAGATGAAGTTTGATAGCCTTCTTTTTCTAAAATATCTTTAACTTCATTGGCATCTTTTGGTGAATCATCTACTATTAATATATGGGTCATATATATACTCTAAAACGATTTATAATTAACCTGCAGTCTTAGTTTCTACTACATAAGTTTTAATGGTATTTAATAATTCTTCTCTAGTAAAAGGCTTAGTCATATAATATTCCGCTCCAACAATTCTGCCTCTAGCACGTTCAAATAAACCATCTTTACTTGATAACATCACTATAGGAATCTTTTTAAAACTAGGATTATTTTTAATTAATGCACAAGTTTGATAACCATCAAGTCGTGGCATCATAATATCAACAAAAATAATGTCTGGTTTTGCTTCCATTACTTTAGATAAAGACTCAAATCCATCAGTTGCTGTGATTACTTGACAGCCAGCTTTTTTCAACAATGTTTCAGCAGTACGCCGAATTGTTTTACTATCATCGATAACAACAACTTTAATATTTTTTAAATTAATGTCGCTCATAATCTAAATTCTGTTTGAATATCCGGTTATTCAAGCTAAACCGTGATTTAATTAATTTTTGTATTAAAACATTTATATTAAAATAACTTTTAGTTGATTAACTTTATTTAATTCAAATGATTAATTGTATATTTCCATCATAATTTATAAAATATTTAAAAATTAATATTTTAAAATCTAGTATAAATTGCTATAAAACTAAAATTTTATATCAATCTTTTAAGTTACTAGTTTATCACTTTAATGTCAAAAATAGCAATTCTTTATAGATAAATAGTATACTTAAAATAACTATAACATTCAGTTTTTCCTAAATAAAGTAAACTTAAAGCTATCAAGATTAAACAGATTTTAATATAAAAAGTATTAGTATAAAAAAGCATTTATATATCAATATGTTTACTCAGTCAAATAATAAATAATTATTAAGAATTAATCTAAATTATATATTTTTATTATAAATACATATCTATAATTGTTGAATATATTTTCAATATAGAGAATATATCATAGCTTTAATATTTTAAGATTATTTACTATTTTGTATTCTAATTGTACAATATATATTTACTAACAACAAATTAACTACATGATTTTTGATCAAGAACTTGCTCCACATCTTAACACAAACCTGCATGAACCATTAGAGCATTTAGAAAAACATTTACTTAGTAAGCAAGCAGAAATTGAATATTGGTTACGCAACCAATGGCAAAATATCCAAATTCCATTTTATGCTTCAGTAGATTTACGTAATGCTGGTTTTAAATTAGCTCCAATCGATACCAATTTATTTCCAGCTGGGTTCAATAATTTAAACTCGTCCACTATTCCATTATGTGTACAAGCTGTGCAATCTGCAATTGAACGTTTAAAAGAAACTGCTTATAAAATATTATTGATAGCAGAAAATCATACTCGTAATCTATATTATTTAGAGAGTTTAGTAACTTTACGAGATATTTTGCAACAAGCTGGTTATCAAGTACGAATTGGGTCATTATTACCAGATTTACATGAACCTCTCATTTTAGAATTGTCATCTACCAAATTAGTTTTAGAACCGTTAATTAAAAAAAATCATTGCATAAGCGTTGAAGGATTCGTGCCATGTATAATATTATTGAATAATGATTTATCTTTAGGTCGTCCACCTATTTTTGAAAATATTCATCAAACTATAATTCCACCATTACAATCAGGTTGGGCAACTCGTTTAAAATCAGACCATTTTACCCATTATCGTCAAGTTGCCAATGAGTTCGCCAAACAAATTGAAATTGATCCGTGGTTAATTGATCCTTTATTTAGAAATTGTGGCAAACTTAATTTTATAAAAAATGAAGGTTATGAATGTTTAGCTGATAATGTTGATGCTATATTGAATAATATTCAACGTAAATATAATGAGTATAATGTACCTTATAAACCCTTTGTGATAATTAAAGCTGATGCTGGAAGTTATGGTATGGGAGTTATGACAGTTCATAGTACTGATGAAATAACGTCATTAAACCGTAAACAACGTACTCGTATGTCGAAGACTAAAGAAGGGAAACCTATTACTCAAGTCATTTTACAAGAAGGTGTTTACACATTTGAAACTTGGGGCAAAGATAATGCAGTAGCTGAACCAGTTATTTATATGATAGATCATTTCGTTGTGGGAGGTTTTTATCGAATCCATACTAAACGTGGGATCAATGAAAATCTAAACGCTCCTGGTATGCAATTTGAGCCATTAGCTTGTATTAACTCCTGTATAACTCCAGACAATCGCCAAGCTCCAAATTCTTATCCTAATCGCTTTTATGCTTATGGAGTAATTGCACGTTTAGCATTATTAGCTGCTGCTCGTGAACTCAATAGTGAAATTGATATTTAATTATGTCAAAAATATTAGATTTAAATGTTATTGAAAAAATAAAAATAGCGACTGCAAAGCGTAGTCCTGAATTCTTAAATTCCTTAGTAGATAATTTCCTAGTTCATTCTGCTGAACTAATTACCGAAATTAATTTAGCTCTTGAACGAGGTGATTTTCCCAAAATCAGTAAAAATATTCATCAATTAAAAGGAACATCTGCTAGCTTTGGGGCAGAAAAATTAGCTCAGTTATGTATCAAGATAGAAACTAGCGATCATGCTGAAATAAAACTATTAGTTGAACAATTAACTTATTGTTATAATAAAACTAAATCTGAGATAAAACAGGTATTCACTACTAAATAATCCTATGCGTATTAAAAGTAAATGGAATAAACGTGCTAAATCCCAATCTATTGAAGAAATTGCAAAAGCTGTTGGTTTTATTAGTTGGCAAATAGCAACCAATAGTTTATTAGAAT
>JQIA01001008.1_pt1 | contig 15030 bp, 15 predicted proteins | sample 811431 | NCBI WGS metagenome assembly JQIA01 (sample SAMN02998118, study PRJNA258478) | marine sediment metagenome | biome: marine; feature: seafloor; material: sediment; isolation source: oil-polluted sediment collected from 3 locations (0.5 km, 0.7 km and 0.9 km)... | place: USA: Gulf of Mexico ... | reverse complement strand
CGATAATAATATTGAGCCCGATTAATTTGATTTAACTCATAATAGGTAACGCCTATCTGGTTATTAAGTGTTACTAAACCTTCTTCTGTTTTTGCTTTTATTATATAATTTTTTGCGGTTTCTAAAATTGCAAGAACATATTGTTTTTCATCTTTAAAACCATAATATATAGATAAAAATTTAAACATCTCTGAAGTCAATCGATGGTCACCAAGTTTGATTGAATTGAATATTGCCTTATTTATTTCATCAAAACCATGCACAACACCGTTATTATCATGATAGGAACTGATGGCTTTTGCTAAGCCTAGATCACCTCTGATCAATTCCCGATTAAGTTGCCACGCTCTGTTAATATTTCGGTCATTATCCAGCCATTTCAGTATTAGCAAAAACCCACTTATTGACTGTTTAAATTGCCCAGTAATGAGGCTTGCAGCAGCTTTTAAATATTGTAGTTTATACCTCAATTGGGTATCAGCTATCGAAGCTATATTAATATCTGCAATGACTGATAGGAATTGCTGATGTTTTCCAAATTCAAACATATACCATCCTTGAATGGCCATTAATTCATAATATCTATCACTATTGTGTTCATAATCAAGCTCAGAAAGTGACTTTATTATATTTAATGCTTGTTTTTTAGTGTTCAATTTCCCTTCAAACCACAACTGAGATGAGCTATATATTTTCTGATAATAATCCAAACCGGTATTTGATTCCAACAATTGGGGTACTACATCAATAGTGGGTTTAAATTCAGTGACTTGTGTTGGTCTGATATATAGCCTATACTTAAACTTTGATTTGTCAGGTTGTAGTACAATATATTCCTGAAAATCTCTTTCTTCTGGGCTATTTTGAATGGAAATTATTTTATTGTCATGTACCAACTTAATATCCATATCTACATTATTATTATTCAATATCAGTAACTTGTATTGATTTTCATCGGCAGCAACTTCTTTAACTTCAATCCATCCATCCTTTGCAAATGAATGAGAAATACCTATAATAATGAGGACTATATTAATTAAGATTGGTTTCATTAACATTAAAAGTAAAACCTTATTATATCCTTAAGAGGGAATCCAATACCACTGTGATTCAAATGGCTCGCCCTTTATCTTGTATTTTTTTCCTGCCAATTCTACAACTTTTACCCCCGATGCCTTCATCTGCTTCAAATCACTTTCTGTTGGAGAAATCAACTCCTCAGAAATTTCCATCCATATCATGGTATCAATGAAGACTTCACCTTTATGATCTATTGCATTACCTGGGGCAATTGGTGGATCTTCTTCAGTTAAAACAACTCTTTCTAAACTATAAGAATCCAGAATAAACCCTGCAAACTCCATGATAGGTCCTCGATGAATAACTCTATCAACTGGTTTCAATCCATCTATGTCTTCAGGATAGGCAGTCATTTTTAACCTTTTAAATATCTCCGTTCCCTGCCCCCAAGCCTTCCTTGATGCCTTGCTCTTATTTATTGTCTCAACATGATCAGCTACAATAATATTAGTGGTACTGTGGTGTATACTGTCTTCTGCCTTGGGAGGATGATAATCCTCCAATCTTTTCTCTTTATTAGTCGAGCCTATACTAAAACCACTTTTGTCCCTAAAATTTTCATAAATACTTACCATTTTAGTCTTCTCCAACATATTTTATAATATTTCTCATCTGCAGACAGGCTGAATTCCCAGCTAAAAATTCATTGTTACAGCCCTCCTCATCAATTAGCGTATCCTTGATGAACTCATTTATTTTATTTATATCATTTTTTATACTTTCTCTATAGGTATTTATTGATGCCATAATGACATCCAAAACGATGGTACTGCCTATAATACCCAGCCCGTAAGAATCATTTTCTATACTGGCTTCAATTAATATATAAGGCCACAGAGGGATACTGATATTTTTATTTTGTTCTTCTTCGATAAGCATGTCATACACAGGATAATTATTGGATAATTTATCAACAATACCTGTTAGTTGTTTAGCTGCATATTTATCCTTAATAATTGAGTATATTTCTGTACCTGATTTAATGTTTTTCTTCATAGCCGCTATCAGGTTTATATCTAAGATGCTATTAGCACCAGGATTTTTTGCTGGTATATCAGGTAAATCCATCATAGTCTTTACTAAATGGGAGTTAATCTCAAATGCTTTTTGTGTACCTACATGTGGATCATTTACATTGAAAAATTTATTCCATGAAATAAGTTGTTCATATTGCAAATGATCCTCACTATGATTTAAAAACAGACTCTCAAGTTTTACTGGCTTACCTGGCCTGGTTATATATTCATTTCTAACCATACTATGACCAAATCTAAAAGCTGCCCTAGCAAACTCATATGGAATATTATTTAATGGATTTTTTGCATCATAAAACAACTGTATATTTTTGACACAGTAAACATCATAAACATCAGGGTCAGAAATTTGATATAAATACTCATCAATTAATATTTTTTGAAATATATAAACAACATATTTTCGGGTTTCCTCTATGATTCGAGACCTTTCAACTGTACCTTTATTATATTTTTCTATAAATAAATCAGCAACTATTTGATTATGTAACTTCTGCCAAAGTAAATGTAATTGTGAAACAATGATATTTTCATCGTTTCTGCCATCGGGGATAATTGCATTACCCTTATTTTTCCCTGTCTTGTATCTAAGCAGGTCATGGTAGTTGGTGGTTGTATGGTTTTCAAAAGTATGGACAATATTTTCGATGTTGAATTGTCCATATTCATTATAGATATCATCGTCTGTATAATCTGAATGGGCGAAAATGAAAGAGAAATCATAAATACTTTTTAAGTCTAAAACAGGTTTAACATTATCTTCCATTCTATCACTGTGCAACACTGTACTTGGCACAATATCATGCACTGTCATTTGCCCAATATATGTGTGACCAGCATCAATAAAGCTTGTATGCAGACTACCTATATTATTATCAGTATTAAATCCATTGTCATTGAATAAAAACGCCAGTTTGGAAATCTCTTTATTTATTTCGTCATCATCCAGTAAAATGGAAGGGCTAATCTCGAACATATAGTGACTATCATTATTCAGCATGTTATCTCCTTATTTAATTTATTGACATTAAGAATTTTTGCTCTATTGATAGGGTGTCATCAACCACAAAAACCTCCCACTCTCCTTTCATGTTATTTTCAGAATAAATTGACACCGTTATGGATCCAAGCTCGTCAGCCATTAAATTTATAAAATCATATTTTATATTCGCTGATTTAGACTCCATCACTAAGCTGTATTTTTTGCGCATGGAATCAGGAAAAAACCTCAACACTAAACTTTTATTTTCACCTGACAGCACTTCAATTGCAGTGGTATTGATCCCCCTTTGTTTCTCTAGTTCAATAAATGTAGCTGGTGATACTTGCGCCTTATCTGCAACTTCAAATATGTTGAAGATAAGCAAAGCAGACAAGGCATAGGTTAATACATGTATGGGTAACATCTTTCGGCTACTAAAAACATCCAGAAAAGAGAAACGCGATTGATCTGTTGTGTTTATGACCTCAGAAGGGTCGAACTCAGCTTGTTTAAACATCAGGTCCAACTCTAAATCGATCATCACATCAGGATGATCAATCAGCCATAATTCAACTTGTCTGGTATCTGCTGAATTTAACTTATTTTGTATATAATTTTGTAACATGGTTTCATTCGGTTTAAAGTTACTCATGCAAACAGTCTCATTGGTTTTATTATTTTTTGTAAGACTGTAATAATATAATTAAATATTTTCAATTTAATATTGTGGGATGAATTCTTATTTTTTGCTTTGTCTTTCACCTGACTTTTGTTTAATGATTTTATTGTCCCATTGGGGTTATCATGGTTATTATCTTTCATAATTATTTGCTTAAGGCGATCTTTAGCCCGATATAAGACTCGATCGAAATGTTCACTACTCAAAGCCAAGTCTTTGCATATTGAACGTTTGCCTCTGTCTTCAAAATAATATTTAATCAAAATATCTCTATCTCGCTGTATTTTCAATCCTGTCATGGCCTTTTTTATATATGCAATTTTATCATTCCAGATCATACTGGATAAAACATCTTCTTTAACATCCTCAATAACCTCCAATAAATCAGAAGCTATGGCTGAAGTAAATTTCTTGTCTTTTCGAAAATATTCAAAACCTATATTTATAGCTGTAGAATGTAAATAGGCCATAACAGCGTTAATGTCTGCAATTGAACCTGTTTGTAACTTGTCTATGACTAACATAAATGCGTCCTGTACTATGTCTTCATGATTGTTTGAACGGCGGAACTTTCGTCGAACCACAAACAACAACCAGCGATAATTGAGGCGTACAAATTCATCGCCAGCCAACCTATCACCGTTTAAGGTGATCTTTTTTGCTAACTCCACAGATATTTCAGATTTCTTTTTTTCTTTTTTTTGTTGCTCAGAACTAGTATGGATCACATCCCCTCCAATAAGAAAATATAGTTGTTAATTAGTTTTTTAGTGGGATCTGGAACCTATGTATTTCTCTAACCCTGATATGGAGCTTCGATTTATAGCACATTTATTTCTTTTCATAATGAAACATCAATGAAAAAATTCAACACTGACATTACACCTATTTTCTAAAACACAATAAAAATCAAACAGTTATAACAGAGTCGAGCTACCGTATCGGGATTAGGCTATAACATAACATCACATAATCGACTCTTATCTTCTGTTATTTCTTCAGAAACTTATACAATACTGTCGTAATGACTAAAATCCTCCCACTTTTATTTAATTTTTTACAGATTTATTTTTCCTTCTTTATTTATATGACATTTATTTACATCCTTAATTCGTAACTGCACATCCCTCTAGTCATTACCTCGAAGGCAATAATCTCATAAATATTACTGATAGTTATCACTAAATCTAATCATTTTTTTCATTAGATTCCTGCCTTTGCAAGAAAAATGACGGTGAGTTGTTACTCTAATAATTATATAAAACTCAGTGAGATTCAGCTAACAGATGCAAGTTGGTGATTTATAAGCTTTCAATAACATAAACGTTCTTGGAAATCAGTTATATTTGATCTCAAGCTCCAGGCTCTTTGCTATTGGTGCTTGATCGAATTCACGTAGGTTAATGGTTAATAAACCTGGCTCAAGATTTTCTGGACCAATGAATAAACTAGCTATTCCCAAATAGGAAAATTCAACCTCTACTTTTATTTTTTCTCTGTTATTAGCAAATAAAATTTCTGCCACAGCTGTTTTCTCACTGAGGGAACTGACTTCGAGAGTGATAACCACCGGCCTTTTATTGTTATCCAAATAAATTTCCGCATCTGGTTTCTTTATTTCACCACGCATCGTTTCTATATCAATTAAAAGCGCATTACCATATATGTTATTTGGATTTCCTTGAATATTATCACTCAAATTATTTTGGCCAATATAATATCCAAAAAATAAAGCCACAGATGCTAACACCGGAAACTTCAACCATTCTGTCAACCAAACATATTTATTGGCTTTACTGTTCTCATGTTCTATTTTTTCAGGTAAGTTATTGATTGCCAGGCTGCTGACTCCATCCTTAAGCATTAAACTTAACTCAAGCTCTTCCATAACATCAGGGTAATCTGAAAGCCATAATTCCAGTTGCTCAGTCTCACTGTCATTTAATTTATTTTGTAGATAGTTATTTAGCATTATTTTATCAGGTTTAAATTCTGCCATGTCAATGAGAGCCTACTACGTTATTAAAGAAAATTTTCATTATCACTTTTATCCTGTAAACAGCCCTTAATATAAGATTATCTGATGATTTTTTATTTTGTCTATTTGCATTGAAAGAGTTCACTTTTCCCTTTGGTTTATGATCGTCACCTTTTTTTTCAATTAATTGTTTGAGACGCTGTTTTGCGCGGTATAAAACCTTATCAAAATGTTCCGTACTCAAATTTAATTCCGTACAAATTGATGGCTTATCCTGATCTTTAAAGTAGAATTTGATTAGGATATCTTTATCGCGTTGTATTTTTAATTCAGCCATAACTTGCTTGACATATTCCACTCTATCTTCCCAAATCAACGTGGATAACACATCGTCTTGAGCGTCTTCTATTACATCTAACAAATCCTGGTCTATCGCTGATCTGAATTTTTTGTCCTTTCTCAGGTATTCAAACCCTATATTTATCGCAGCAGTACGTAAATAGGCAAGAATAGTATTGGGGTTATTGATAGATCCCTTTTGGAGTTTATTAATGACTAACATAAATGTGTCCTGTACTATATCTTCGTGATTATTTGAGTGCGTAAATTTTCGCCGTACTATAAATAGTAGCCAACGATAATTTATTTGCACAAACTCATTGCCAGCAACCCTGTCACCATTGGTGATTTTTTTTGCCAACTCCCCCGAAATTCTAGACTTATTTATTTTATTTCTCTGTTGTTCAGAACCACCGCCAGTCACGTACCCTCCAATAAGTAAATGTAATTTTAATGAAAATTTAACATTATATTACATCATTCGATATGGCTTTGTCTTCTGTTATTTCAATAAATCTATACCTTGATAGTGTAAGTAACCTTTAAATACTCTCAGTTTTCTTTGTTTTTAGGTAGAAAAATGTTAACGGTACCTGAAATAACATCAATTCTTCAGTCATTATTAGTCATAATAATACTTTAAATCTTCGACTGTTACATTAGGAGGATTGAAATTATTGGCTTCAAAATAATCATAACCCTGTTTTAGATTTTTCCAGAAATTAAACCATTGAGAACCCTTGTATTTAGTAAGATTCTCATCGGTCATTTTAAATGGAAAGACATGTACCCTGAAAAAACTTTGTCCACTGCTCAGAGCTGCATGAGCGATGGTAAAAATTTCTTCTATCTTGTTATTTGTCATGGCATAACAACCCACTGAAACACAATCACCATGTACCATAAGGGCACTACCAGTTCTTTTATGCGCACGGTCATATGTATTGGGATAACCTAAATTAAAGGATAAATGATAACTGCTGTAAGGGTTCAATTGACTGGCTTTAACAAAATAGAAACCCTCTGGTGCTTTACCATCACCCTCTTTTAATTTAGGTCCCAAACCTGCAAATCCAAAGTTACATATTGGATAAGTTTTGAAAAGGGTAAAATGGTTCTGGTTTTTAACCCATATTTCAAGAATTGCTTCCTGCTTAAATATTCTTATAAATATTGGGGCACCAAACGTTAATTGAGATTCCTTAAACTCTACAGTTAATTGTGGTGTTACTTTATTTATGGCTGTGATTGAACGGGTACTGGATGGTATTGTTTGTGACATGGCGCAGGAATATATAAATAGTAATGGCAGCAATAGTTTAGTCATGCTAGATTTTATAGTACGGATTTAGCTGTATCAAAAGCCAATCCATAATAATGCTTATTATTAAACTAAAATTCATCTATTACATCCAGTTTTAATTTTTCATGATATCTATTATGCCAAAAAAAAAGGCAACAAGTGCCCTTTTTTTATTTTTTCAAAATAACTATCCTTTAGAAAAAGTTATATTGGAAATCAACACCCCAAATTCTTGGGTCATTAACAATACCTTCCAAGTTGTTAAAGTCAATGGCTGCAATTAATTTATCTTCATCTGTGATATTTCTACCATAGAAGCCTGCTTCCCATTTGTCGGTTCTATAGGCAACTCTTAAGCCACCTTCTAGCAATGGATCGCCTCTAAACTCTTCTGACTCATATAAGAAGAAATTAATACTACTTCTATATGCCCAATCTGTTGATAAGACAATATCACCATGTGCTAACGGAATGGTATGAGATAAAATCAGGTTAGATATCCACTCAGGTGCTCTAGGCAATGAGTTACCATCGATTGACACCGTACCAGGAATAGCTCCTGGAGGATCAAGTACCGTACAGTTACTACCACATGGAGAAACAGTTAAGTTATCATCCTGAATTTCTGTGTTGTTATAACTCAGACCAAATGTCAACAAGGTATTTTCAGCTAATTTAGCGGTTAAATCTGTTTCAAACCCATAACCAACTGTTTTATCTGCATTGACCAATTGGTTAACATTTGCTGTACCACTACCTGCCGTTAATTGCTGATCAGACATTTTGTAATAGAATACCGCCGCATTTAAACGGGCTCTGTTATCCCATAGTTCTTTTTTAAAGCCTGCTTCGATAGAGGTGACTGTTTCGGAATCAGCAACGGTAATTGCCCCACCAAATAGTACACGACCCTGAATACTTGGCGCCCTAAAACCACGTGCTAAACGCGCATAGATATTGGTATCATCATCAAGGATATGACTGATACTGATATTACCACTAAAGTTGCTATCAGATGGATGTACTGATGAAGGAGCAACCGATGGCCCACCAAATGGCGCTAAAGGCACAGCCGCGGTGTAATCTTTTTCATCACGTGACCACCTTATACCAGCGGTTAAAGTCGTTGCATCAGATAGATAGAAATCAGTCTGGGCAAAAACGGCATAAGCGGTGGTATCCTGTACCTGAGTTGCAAAACCACTGAAGTTATCGCTTAAATCATCATAATTAAATGAGTCTACTTCTAAATGCTCGTCAAAGAAAAATACACCTGCTTGCCAAAACATACTATCACTGGCCTGAGATAATCTAAACTCTTGAGTACGTTGTAAGTGATCTGAAATACCATCTGCAGTTTGTGCAGGGAATGGAATAAATCCTGGACCTGATGGAATACCTGGCTCAAGGAATATTGCACCATAACCACCGTCAACATCACCTCTGGAAAAGGCTTCTACTGTTTCGAAACCTGTAATAGAAGTAAGGGTTAGACCACCTAAATCCCACTCTAATTTAGCCATAAAACCTGTTGATTCTACCTTTTGCGAGTTTCCACCATCATGAGAAACTTTAAATCTGTCATAATCTGCTACAAAATCATTTGTTCCTGGTTCAATAATGTTGGCTCTAAATACTCGGGCAGTTCCATCTAGATCACGGCCGTGCAAATTGAATAAAGCACTAAAATCTTCGCCATCATAAGCCAGTTGGATTCTATAGGCATCTTCCTTAAAGCCTTCCAAATCGCCATCGCCATTGACCCTGCCCTGAGTCAGGATTAAATTGGGATCTACCAAACCTGGTTCATTTCTGACCCAGTCACTGCGTTGATCGTGAAGAAATGAAACACGAGCTGACCAATTATTAATCAACGCACCACCAACAGCACCTTCGAAAGATGCCTGGTTAAAACGACCAAAACCTATCTTTGCATAGCCTTGTGTTTCTTCTGTCGGCTTAACTGAATCAAATTTAACCATACCTGCTGGCGTATTACGTCCGAATAATGTGCCTTGAGGCCCACGTAATACTTCTACTCTATCCATATCAAATACTGGAAAGCCTTTTAACATTGGGTTTTCCATGACGATATCATCATAAACCAGTGATACTGGCTGGGATGCATTTAAATCAAAATCAGTATTACCAAGACCACGAATATAAAATCTTGGGAAAGCACGTCCAAAATCAGATTCAACAATCAAACTGGGTACTCGACCAGAAATAAAACGTATATCTGAACCACCTGATCTTATTTCGTCAAGGATATCGCCATTTATTGCCGTTATTGACATGGGTACATCTTGTAAGTTCTGTTCTGTTTTTTGTGCTGTTACGATCACTTCTTCCAAGGCCAGTTGTTCTTTAGCCTCGTCATCTTGTGCATAAACGGATGTGAATGGAATAAAGCTGGCAAGTGCCATGCTAATACTTAATTTAAGCAAATACTTCTTGCTCATCTTTCTACTAATTTTCATAAATAACCCCCGACGGTAATTTGAATAATAGCGGTTGATTATATTACCAATTGCTAATATTAACAAAAATTTAATAAATAAAATTGATTATATTGTCAAGAAAGTTGGGTTTTTTATCATTTTTTGTAATTTTTCAAGATACCTACCTAAGTGTAAGCCATCCATGAGCGCATGATGCACCTCAACAGAAATAGGCATACTTACCCTACCATCTTTTTCGTAAAATTTACCAAAGACAATTTTTGGGATAGAATCATTGTTTTTAAAATTTCTAGCATGAGTAAAGCCAGTAAATGATATCCAAGGGATGGAAGAATAATGAATCAGACCTAACTCTTTATCTCTGGCTGAAAACTTTAAATTACCTGTTTTTGTTTTGACAATATCCTGTTTTGCAGATTTATTAAAGGCAGAAAATCCACTAAAGTAATCAAAATAGCAGAAACTGAATGTTTCATCGTCTTTTAGTATTGTGCTACCAGCATAAATTGTATCAAATTCAACCACCCCATCATCTTTCAGTCTATATCTGAATTCCTTAATCTGGTTGGCAGCAGACAATGACGCATATAACATACTGATAAAAAAAGAAAGCTTTTTTGACTGGCAGGATTTAACCAGATCTGTCACATCCAGTTCAGAACAGATATTAAAAAAGGGGGAGTCGTATGATTTAAAAAACTTGTATTGCTCAAATCTTGACCAATTATTTAAATCCAGAATCTTATACATATTTTCCTCAATAAAAAAAGGGAGTATATACTCCCTTTTTAATTTTCAATTACATGATTTATCTTATTTAATAGATAAATCATGTAGCCTATTGGCATCTAGACGCGAATAATAGGCTGCAACATTTTCCATATCATCCTCTGTTAAAGTAGCAGCAAAACCAGACATAATCGCATTTTTTCTTGCTCCTGACTTATAGTCCATTAGTGCTCTAACCATATAATCAGCAAACTGACCTGACAATTTTGGATAGGTATCATTGATACCCTGACCATCTAATCCATGACAGGACTGACAAACCTGTTCAACCTTTTTTTGACCTGCAACACTGTCACCGCCAGCAAATGATACCGATGAAAATAATAGTCCCAGTAATATAGTTCTTATAATAGTCTTTTTCATATTAACTCCTTATTTCAATGATGCAAAGTAAGCAGAAATATCAGCAATATCCTGATCGGATAGGCTGCCCGCCTGAGCTTTCATGGTTGAGTGCGAACGCTCACCAGAGCGATATGCTTTTAAGGCACTGACTATATAAGCCTCATTTTGTCCACCTAAACGTGGTACATGGTATGACGGATACGCGTTCATGTAAAACTTTATTCCATGACAACCTGTACAAGTATATGATATCAACTTACCATTTTCTATATTTCCAGCAGCCAATAACTGTGAACCAAATGTCATTAGTAACAACACTAATAATAATTTTTTCATTCTACCCTCTGTAAAAAAAATTGTTGCAGAATTATACATTGATAAGTTGAAACTTTCACGAATGGAATGAATATTATTTATATTTATCCTTATATTAGAGAAATTTAATATAATAATTATAGACAAGCCCGCTCTTGTGCCTATAGAATAACTGATTTGAATTAGCAGAGGCTATATAATGAAGAAACATTCTCATTTATTAATAAGTATATTAATTTTTGTATCATCTGCAACTTTTGTTGCTACATCCACTATCGCTAAAGAAACTTTACAACCTTTCGTTCTTGCATCTGTAGAAACAGCAGATTACCAACAGACAATCTCCGATACAAAACAGAAACTGGCAGATGCTGGTTTTAATTTATTGGGTGAATATACGCCCTTTGGCCAAAATACCGTTATTATCGTAACAAATGAAGAAGCACTTAAAGTAGCGGCAATGTCAAAACGAGGCGCCTATGGTGCTCCCATGAGAGTTTCTGTCAGTCAATATGATGATGAAGTTGAGGTCAGTTATGCAAATCCACTTTATTTTGAAAAGGCTTATTGGCTAAAAGGATCTTTGGCTGCGGTTGATGAGCAATTGAGAGGCACCTTGGGTTTCATCAAAACATTTGGCTCAGAAAAGGGTTTAACTGCTAAGAAACTAAAGAAATATCATTATATGTTCTCCATGCCCTATTTTGATGACCCTTATGAATATGATGAGTTTGATTCATATGCACAGGCGGTAAGTGAAGTGGAAAAAAGGTTGAATATTGAGGGTGATGCCTTATCAATGGTCTACAAACTTGAAATCCCAGGAACAAGTATGACGATTTTTGGTGTGCAAATGCAAGCAACAGATAAAGATGAGGACGAGCAAGACTTGGATGAAGAATATCAAATGAGTATTGTTGATTTTGAAAGACCTGGTAAAAAAGCCTATTTATCTTATGAGTTACTGGTTAATAATAAAAAAGTTGAAGCTTTACATATGAAGTTTCGTATGGCCTTATACTTTCCTGACCTGCCCATGACAGGTAAGCATGGTTTCACCAAGTTAATGTCATCACCTGGTGAAATTGATGATGCCTTTGAAGATATTCTTGAAGAAAACAGATGATAACAATGTTTTTGAAAAACAAGCCAGTTTCGCGCTGGCTTTTTTTATGTATGATGATTTTATTTCTAAACCTTATTTCCTGTGATTCTGAAAAAACAGTAACAAGTCAGGATGATAAAATTAAAATCATCTCGCTTGCACCTCATATAACCGAGTTAACTCAATCAGCTGGAGCAATTGACAATTTGGTTGGCGTGGTTTCTTACGCAGATGCCACAACTGGTAAATTTGATGATATTCAGATAGTTGGCGATGCTTTTAAGCTGGATTATGAAAGCATAATTGCACTAAAGCCAGATTATATTTTAAGCTGGAAAGGTGGTACCCCTACTTTTGTAATTGAAAAACTCAAGTCCCTCAATTTCAATCTCATTGAAACTGAGATAAACACCTTGGCTGATATTCCAAAAATCATCGCACAAATTGCCAGTTTGACTAACACTCATGATGCTGCCAATAAGAATATCTTGCTATTTAATAATAAATTAGCAGAATTAAAAAATCAGAATCACCAGACCCAAAGCACATTTATTGAAACATATAATAAACCTCTTTACACCGTATCGGCCAAGCACTGGATGAGTGAAGCTGCATCTATTTGTGGTTATGAAAATATTTTTCAAGACATGACGCAATTATCTGCTACCGTAACTCTGGAAGCAGTGATTAGTAAAAATCCACAATCAATTATCAATATATCCCCAAACGTGGATGAACAATGGCAACAATGGCAAGATTTAGCTGCCGTTAAAAATAAGCAGATTATCACCATATCTCCTGACTATTTTTCACGTCCCAGTATGCAGTTGTTAAAGGGTATCACTATCTTATGTGATTTTTAGGGTTTTATGGCAATCCCACGAATGGATGGTCGCACAAAAGCTGGAGCCTTACGCATGCTGGCTTTTTCAATTTTCTGAATATTAAACCCTGCTGCTAACATATACTTTTCAGTTTCACGGTTGAGATGGCAGTTGCCAGAAATTCGTTTCCAAAGAGGATTGAGGCGGTTCTGCCATTTTAGGCGTTTTTCATTATTTTCTGCTGCAACATGTTCCAGAAAAAGAAATATACCTCCAGGTTTAAGAACTCTGTAGACCTGCGCTAATGATTTTTGTGGGCTACTGACAGAACAGCAGACTAAAGTTGAAACAACACAATCAACAGAATTGTCTGCTAAATCAATATCTTCCATAGGAAAATTTTGGATGTTGTGTTGTTGTATTTTTAAACTACTTAGCTTTTCTGCCAATTTATTTTGCATGAATTGATCTGGCTCAGAGATGATGAGATTTTTAACTTTTTCAGTATAAAACTCAAGGTTTGCCCCTGTTCCTGCTCCCACTTCAAGAACCGTACCATAAGCACTAGCCAACAAATCCTTTCGCCATGCTTGCAAGCAGGCTTTTTCTGTTTTGGCAATTAAAGGGTCATATATAAATGCAAAAAATCTGGACATAAAATAGCAACACCATCACCCCTGCACAGGCAGGAATCTCCTAAATATTGTAGGGTTAATATTAGCAATCATAATCAATACTGATTTTTTTAGTTTTCGGAATGGATTGACAGCTGAGAATATAGCCTTTTTCCAACTCCCAGTCTTCCAGCGAATAATTGTTAATCATGTCAACTTCCCCTTCTCGCAATTTACAACGACAAGTTGCACACACACCTGCTTTACAAGAGTATGGCATTTTAATTTTGGCATCTAAAGCTGCATCTAACAGGGTCTTTTCTTCACCTTCTTTGATCTCATAATGAGAAGTCACACCATCAATTGTGACCATTACCCCACTGTCAACTTTTGCGGTTTTTTGTTTATCTGTAATCACCTGCCCTTCTGATAGAAACTGTTCTGAGTGAATAATTTCTGATGAGACCTTATTATTTATTAAGACTTCACTGACTTCATCTATCATGCCACCAGGGCCACATAAATAATACCCAACCACATCCAGGCTTTTTAATTCTTTGTCAAATATTTTGCTTACTTTATCTTTATCTATTCTGCCTGAAAACAGGGCGATATCTATCGGTTCCTGACTGAGAAAATAGCTGATTGATAAACGCTCTGGAAACTCATCCTTTAAATCAGTTAACTGGCTTTTTAATAAAGTACTTTGTACAGTTGAGTTGCCATAGTATAAATTAATCTGACTATTTGAATTGTACAAAACCTCATATATCATAGACATGATTGGTGTAATACCACTACCTGCTGCAAAAAAAGCATAGGTTTTATCATCTTGTGATGACAAGGCAAAATGACCTGTTGGAGGCATCACCTCAATGGTTTGACCTATTTTATATTCTGACTGTGCAGCCTGTGAAAATTGCCCATCTACGACTTTTTTGATTAATACTTTAATTTCATCACTCTGAGTGGCAGAGAGAATTGAGTAACTGCGCCTAATCTCTTGACCTCCAGTCATTTTTTTAAATGTCAGATGCTGTCCCGCCTGCCAAATAAAAGTGGCTTTATAATATTCTGGCACATCTAAAGTCCAGATAACAGCATCATTTGTTTCCTGTTGTATGTTTTTTATTTTTACTTTATGAAATTTATACATATAATTTTATTTTTTACTTTTTGTT
>JQIA01001007.1_pt1 | contig 15051 bp, 10 predicted proteins | sample 811431 | NCBI WGS metagenome assembly JQIA01 (sample SAMN02998118, study PRJNA258478) | marine sediment metagenome | biome: marine; feature: seafloor; material: sediment; isolation source: oil-polluted sediment collected from 3 locations (0.5 km, 0.7 km and 0.9 km)... | place: USA: Gulf of Mexico ... | reverse complement strand
AGGTTTTGCCGATTCAATAGCCAGTGGTGGGGCAGCTCCCATGGAATTCTTCTATGATGAATCAAAAGAAATGGAAATGGGTTTAACTCAAGGAGCTTTAATGTCTACCCTAATGCCATTTATTGGTGAAGCAGGTGGAAAAGGGCAAGTGCATGGTTTTATTGATGAAAAATATGCCAATGAAATGCCCCAAGAAATGCTAGACGAAATTCATTCAGATATTGATGCGCAATTCTCCTCTGGAAATGCAGGAGCTTCTGCCGACAATTCTTCATTAAAATCTACATCATTATCAGCAAAAGAAGATACATCTTGGGGGTTGATCCAGGCATTTGCCGGAACATCTGTAATGATGCTTCTATTTAGTATTACAGGAATGGGAAGTGCACTCATTAAAGAACGAGACGATGGTACACTTAAAAGACTTTTGTATAGCCCTATAAAACCTTGGCAAATCATGATTGCTAAACTTTCAAGTGGGTTTATTTTCGCTATGATTCAAATGATCATTTTGGTCATATTTGTTTGGCTGGCATTTCAGCTAGATATTTTTCGGAACTTTGGTGGACTTGTACTTCTTGTGATTGCTACAGCTTTTGCAGCCAGTGGTTTTGGAATTCTTATTGCTTCAATTTCAAAGAGTCAAAAACAAGTGGAGAGTCTCGCTTTAATTATTATTCTAGTCATGTCAGCATTAGGAGGGAGTATGATGCCGCTTTTCCTTTTCCCAGAATTCTTGCGTACTATAGCATCTTTTACTATCAATTATTGGGCTATCGATGGTTTTTATGATAATCTAGGAAGGGATGTTGGAATATTCAACCAATTATTAAATGTTGGAATTCTCATTTCTTTTGGTGTTGGTGCTACAATCATCGCAATAACTTTATTTACTAAAAGGTTGAAGAAGGATTTTTAATTAATTATATAAGCACACCAAAGGCTCATGTTGCAGGGCATCCTTTGCATACTCAAAAGGATGATAACCCTGAGGAACGATGGGATAGCGTCCTTGGGTTTTTTTCCTTCGGATTCCAGGGCCTCAATCCCCTTTGGGGGCTTTGATCCCTTAGTTTGCGCAATGTTTTTTAAAGTTTAAAATTTTTAATTCGTGAACATTTGTAAAATCCGTGTCATTTGTGGTCCCTTTTTTTAATCTACAACTCCAATATTAATTATTTATGCATCTTTGCATTCTATTTAAATCTGCAAAATAATTATTACAAATGCTCATCGTTATATCCCCAGCAAAAACACTCGATTATAAAAGCCCTATAAATATTGAAGGCGAAACCGAAGCTCCTTTTTTAAAAGAGAGTCAAGCATTAGTCAATAAATTACAAAAACTAAAGCCAAAAAAGATTTCAGAGCTTATGAAAGTAAGTAGCGATCTTGCCTACTTAAATCATGATAGGTTTGCACAATGGCAATTTCCTTTTCCTGAAGGAACTGCTCGTCAAGCTATATTGGCATTTAAAGGAGAAGTATATAATGGGCTTGATGCTTATTCATTCAGCCAAGAAGAAATAGATTATGCTCAAAATCACTTGAGAATGATATCGGGTTTATATGGTGTTTTACGACCCTTGGATTTGATCATGCCCTATAGATTGGAAATGGGAACCAAATTAGCCATCAGGAAGAGTAAGAATCTTTATGAGTTCTGGGGAGAAAAAATAAGAAAGAAAGTACAAGAAAGTATTGATGAGCAAAATGAGAAAGTGCTCGTTAATCTAGCCTCTAACGAGTATTATAAAGCGGTTAAAGCGAAAAATTTGAAAGCGAAAATTATCACCCCAATTTTTAAACAAGCTAGGGGAGATGATTATAAAGTGATAGTGATGTTTGCTAAGAAAGCCCGTGGATTAATGAGCAGGTTTATCATCAAGAATAGAATAGAGAAGCCCGAAGAAATGAAACACTTCAATTTAGATGGGTATCTTTATAATGAAGAATTGAGTAATGAAACCGATTATATATTTACAAGAGGATGATTATAGGAATGTTTATTTACGCTGCCATCTCCATTATTATGGGGATTTATAGCATCTATAAGAAGAAAGGGATTTTAGCCTTCTTCTTTCTATTTATGGGTATTGCTTTTGCTGTCATTGGGGGATTAGCTGTATATATGTATCCGCATATTTGGCCTTTTTAGTATTGTGTTTGTATCACGCCAAGTCGCCAAGTCGCCAAGTGAATGAGTAAATAGCGAATTAGTGTTTATTTGTAGTCAAGCAATAATTCCCTTCTTCGCGAGCTTTGCGTATTTATTCTTTGCGCCCTTTGCGTGAAAATCCTTTGCGTTCTTTGCGTGAAATAAAAATTAACTTCCCCTAAACAATGCTTAACAAATTTTAACCGCCCAATACTTGCCCTTTCAAGTCACCGTACTATATTTGCAAATCTTAATAAATAAATTCGAAAATGGAACAAACAGATATTAGAGAATTAAACGAAAGAATTCGATTAGAAAGCTCATTTATTGACTTATTAAGTCTAGAAATGAACAAGGTGATTGTAGGTCAGAAACATATGATCGATAGTCTTTTGATTGGACTTCTTTCAAATGGTCATATTCTATTAGAAGGTGTACCTGGATTGGCTAAAACTTTGGCTATTACTTCTCTTTCTAAAGCTATTGCTGGAAAATTTGCAAGAATTCAGTTCACTCCCGACTTATTACCTGCCGACCTTGTAGGAACATTAATCTATAGTCAGAAGAAAGAAGAATTTCAAATAAAGAAGGGCCCCATTTTTGCAAATTTTGTATTAGCAGATGAGATTAATCGTAGTCCTGCCAAGGTTCAGTCTGCACTTTTAGAATCTATGCAAGAAAGACAAGTCACTATTGGTGATGAAACTTATCCATTACCAGATCCTTTCTTAGTAATGGCCACCATGAACCCAATTGAGCAAGAAGGAACCTATCCTTTGCCAGAAGCGCAAGTAGATAGATTCATGCTGAAAGTAGTTATTTCATATCCTGAACAATCGGAAGAAATGCTGATTTTGCGTCAGAATATCAACAATACCTTCCAAAAGGTAAATGCTGTTGTAAAGCCAGAAGATATAATGAAAGCCCGTGAAGTGGTTCGAGAAGTATACTTAGATGAAAAAATTGAAAAGTATATTACTGATATTGTATTTGCAAGTCGTTACCCTGAAAAGTATAAATTAGAGAAAATTAAACCTATGATTGCATTTGGTGGTTCACCTCGTGCAAGTATTAGTTTAGCGCTAGCTGCCAAAGCATATGCATTTATAAAGAGAAGAGGTTATGTAGTGCCAGAAGATATTAGAGCTGTAGCACATGATGTTCTTCGTCATAGAATTGGCTTGACATACGAAGCAGAAGCTGAAAATATTACTTCAGTAGACATTATTAATGAAATCTTAAATATGGTTGAAGTACCGTAGAGAAAAAGTAGAAAGTGACAAGTAGAAAGTGATAAGTTGAAAGTAGAAAGTGAAAAGTAATTATCACTTATTGAATCAAACTTTTAACTTTAAGTACTTAAAACTTACAACTATTAAATTTGATAAACATTGACAGCAAAAGAGATATTTAAAAAAGTTCGGAAGATAGAGATCAAAACCAGAGGATTGAGTAATCAGATCTTTGCTGGGCAATATCACTCTTCGTTTAAAGGAAGAGGAATGGCGTTTAGTGAAGTTCGCGAATATCAATATGGTGATGATGTACGTAATATCGACTGGAATGTAACTGCGCGATTTAATAAACCTTTCATTAAAGTGTTTGAAGAAGAAAGGGAAATGACCGTGATGTTGCTTATCGATATGTCTGCATCAAATCAATTTGGAACCAACGAATCCTTTAAAAAAGATGTGATTACAGAAATTTCTGCTGTTCTATCTTTTTCTGCCATTAAGAATAACGATAAAGTAGGAGTCATTTTCTTTAGCGATAAAATAGAGAAATTCATTCCTCCTAAAAAAGGGAGCACTCATATTTTAAGAATTATTCGTGAACTAGTAGATTTTAATGCCACAAGTAAAGGAACCGATATTAGTGAAGCGCTAAAGTTTCTTACAAATGCTATTAAGAAAAGATGTACCGCCTTTGTATTATCCGATTTTAGAAGCCCTAGTTTTATCGATGCCTTAAAAATTGCAAATAATAAGCATGATTTAATGGCGGTTAGAGTTTTTGATAGAAGAGAAAGTCAAATTCCTAATGTTGGATTAATTCAACTAAAAGATGCTGAAACTGGAGCTTTGAAATGGATTGATACTTCGAGTAATGCTGTGAGGAAATATTATGCAGAGAAAGCAAGCCAAGAAGAAAGGTTTATAACAGATAGTTTTAGAAAATCTGGAGTAGATATGGCACAGGTAAATACTGGCCAAGATTATGTGAAACCACTTATTGGAATGTTCAAAAAAAGAGAAGCACGAGCCTAATGAAAACAAAGATAATCATATGGGTAGTTTTTGTGTTGGTGGGCTTGCAGCTTCATGCACAAGAGGCACAAGTATCTGTGAAAATGGATACCAATGCCATATTGATTGGCGAGCATGTAAAGCTTGACCTTCGATATGAACTACCAATAAATAAAAAGTCATTATTCCCTGCTTTTAATGATACAATATCTAAGCAGATAGAAATTATTGGGCGAACTAATATCGATACATTAATCAATTCAGAAACGAATCTACAAATACTAAGTCAGCAGCTCACCATTACAGCTTTCGATACTGGGTATTTTGTTATTCCGCCTATCAATTTTGGAATCATGCTTCCAGGAGATTCAAGCTATGACATATTTCAAAGTGATGCTTTATTACTGAATGTGTTTACTGTGGAAGTTGATACAACCAAGGATATAAAACCTATTATCAAACCACTTGATGAGCCCTATACTTTATCAGAGTTTATGCCTTACATCATGTTTGGTTTTTCATTAATAGCTGTAATAGCTGCTATTATTTACTTTATTCGTAGAAGAAAGAAAAACAAACCCCTGTTTAAGAAAAAAGAAAAACCACAATTGTCTGCACATGAACAAGCTATTTTAGATCTTGAAACACTGAAGCTTAAAAAGCTTTGGCAAGCCGGTAGACTTAAGGAGTTCCATTCTGAACTTACAGATATTACTAGGCATTATATTGAAAGAAGATTTAATATTCAAGCTGTTGAAATGGTTACCCATGATATCATGGAAGAATTAAAGAAATCTACTGTTAATGTTGATGTTTTAGGAAAAATAGCTGCTACCTTTGAACTTGCAGATCTTATAAAATTCGCAAAATCGGGAGCGTCAGCTCTAGAAAATGATACTAGCTATAATAATTGTATAGATTTTGTGAATGAAACAAAACAAGAAATTATTGTAGAAGTAAAAGATGAGGAGAGCGAAAATGTTTAATAATATTGAATTTGCTTCTCCAGAATTTTTCTGGCTGTTTTTAATTCTTCCTATACTTATTATTTGGTATTGGTTTAAGCATAAAAAGAATAATGCATTTATGACCATATCTGCTTTGGATAATCTTCAAGGTGCACCAATTAGCTTGCGCCAAAGATTATTTCATTTGCCATTTGTTTTAAAACTAATAGTTCTATCTCTTCTAATTATGGCTTTAGTTCGTCCGCAAACTAGTAGTAAAAGAGAAGATACTTCTATAGAAGGTATTGATATCATGATGGCTTTAGATGTTTCTAGTAGTATGTTGGCTCAGGATTTAAAGCCAAATAGACTCGAAGCTTCAAAGAAAGTAGCTGTTGATTTTGTAAAAGGAAGGCCAAATGACAGAGTAGGCTTGGTAGTCTTTAGTGGCGAAGCTTTTACGCAATGTCCGCTTACAACTGATCATCAAGTGATGCAAAACTTATTTGCTGATGTGCAAAGTGGAATGATACAAGATGGAACAGCAATTGGCGATGGTTTAGCAACTGCTATTAGTAGACTTAAAGATAGTAAAGCCATTAGTAAAGTGATTATTCTATTAACTGATGGTGTAAGCAATATGGGAGCGCTAGATGCAAGTTCTGCTGCTGAAATTGCAAAAATGTATGGCATTAGGGTTTATACTATTGGAGTAGGTACTATGGGTATGGCTCCTTATCCAACTCAAACTCTTTTTGGTGTGCAAATGCAACAAATGGAAGTAAAAATAGATGAGCCGCTTTTAAAACAAGTTGCTGCTTTAACTGATGGTAAGTATTTTAGAGCCACAAGTAATAAAAAACTACAAGAGATTTATCAGGCAATTGATGAATTAGAAAAATCGAAAATAGATGTAACAGTGTTTAGTAAGAAAAGTGAAGAGTTTCATATTTGGGCTTTATTAGCTGCTTTTGTGCTCATTTTCACTGTTATTCTCAAATTTACTTATCTTAAAACATTGCCATAAAATATTTTGTAAATGATTAGATTCGAAGAAATAACATATTTATATCTATTAGCAGTCCTTCCGGTTTTCTTTGTGCTTTTTTATATCATGATTTTGCAAAGAAAGTCAAGAATAAAGAAGATGGGAGATGCCCAGCTGATTGCTAAGTTGATGCCCGAAAAACCCGTTCAAAAATTATGGGTGAAGTTTATACTTTATTCATTTATTTTTACTTTGATAGTTATTGGTTTAGCTAATCCGCAAATAGGAAGTAAGTTAGAGAAGGTTGAAAGACAAGGTGTCGATCTGATGATAGCCTTAGATGTTTCCAATAGTATGCTTGCTCAAGATATTAAGCCTAATAGACTTGCCAGAGCGAAAAGAGCCATTTCCAAATTAGTAGATCAATTACAAGGAGATAGAATTGGGATTGTTGTTTTTGCTGGACATGCATATACTCAACTGCCTATTACAGCAGATTATAGTGCAGCTAAATTATTTCTTAATACTATTGATACCGATGTGGTGCCTACTCAAGGAACAAGTATTGGTCAAGCTATAAATCTTTCATTAGAAGCTTTTCAAGAGAGTAAGCACGAGAAAGCTATTGTTGTGATTACAGATGGTGAAGATCATGAAGATGATCCAGTGGCTGCAGCTGAAGCAGCTGTGGAAAAAGGAGCTAGCGTTTATACAATAGGAGTAGGATTGCCAGAGGGAGCTCCAATCCCAGTTTTCTCAAATGGGAAACAAATTGGGTTTAAAAAAGATTTATCAGGAAAGACTGTTGTAACCAAATTGGACGAAATCACTCTACAAAAGGTAGCGGCTGCTGGTAAAGGTATTTACGTGAGAGCTAATAATACAACTGCTGGCTTGAAAGATGTATTCGATCGTATTAATAAAATGGAAAAGCAAAAATATGAGTCAAAAGTATTCTCCGATTATGAAGACCGCTTTCAATACCTTCTTGTATTTGCCTTTTTATTCCTTTTATTAGAATTCTTTATGACCGATAAAAAGAGTCGATGGTCTGGTAAGTTTAATATTTTTGAAACCAAAACAGATAGCAATGAAAAATAAATATAGCCTAGCTACAATCATATTGTTGTTTGTATTTTCTGTTCCATCTATTGTTTTTGCTCAAAGCGATAAACAATTGGTAAGAGAGGGGAACAAGGAATTTGTAAATGGACAATTTAATGAAGCTGAAATAAATTACCGTAAAGCATTAGATAAAAACCCAACTAATGGAACAGCTCAATTTAATTTGGGCGATGCCATGTATTCTCAAGAGAACTACGAAAAAGCTGCAGAAGTTTTTGAGAAAACAAATATGAAAGGTAAATCTGCACAAGAAAGATCCGATGTATATTATAATTATGGAAATTCATTGCTCAAAGCAGGCAAAGGTGCCGAAGCTGCGGCTTCTTATATGCAAGCTTTACGCGAAAATCCTAAAAATGAGAATGCTCGTTACAATCTGGAATATTTAAGGCAAAAAAAACAAGAGCAACAAAATCAGGATCAGAATAAAGACGATAAGAAAGATCAAGATCAAGAAGATCAAGAAAAGAAGGAGCAGGATAAGCAAGATCAGGAAAAGCAAGAAAACGAGCAAGATCAAGATAAAAAAGATCAGCAAGAGCAAAATAAAGATCAAGAAGGGGAAAAGAACGAAGATCAGCAGCAGGATGGCGAGAATAAAAAGCCGGAACAAGGAGAGCAAAATGAGCAACAAGCTCAAAAAATATCAAAGAAAGATGCTGAAAGAATGCTTGAAGCACTAAAGAATAATGAAAAGAAAACCTTAGAAAATTTAAAGAAAGCGAAAAAACAAAACGCAAAAGTGATAAAATCTGAAAAGGATTGGTAAACAAGGGGAGTTGTAAGTAGAAGTTAAAAGTGGGAAGTTGAAAGTAGGAAGTTGAAATTGGAAAGCGGAAAGTCAAATTAATTTGATGAAACAAAACTTTATACTTTAAGAACTTTATACTTGAAGAACATTCAACTTTATACTTAAAGATTCTGTGAACTTGAAGAACTTTGTACATTTGCGAATTGAAAAGCCATATAAAAAATAAATATTTGATGAAACGTATTGTCAGTCTTATTCTAGTTATGATTCTTGTAGTAGGAACGCAAGTTTTTGCTCAGGGTGTCGATTTTAAAATCTCGGTACCAAATCAAGTCAGCCTAGGAGAGCGTTTTCGCTTAACTTATCAAATCAATGCTGATGTTGATGAGTTTACACCACCAGCTTTTAGTGGCTTAAGGATAGTAAATGGTCCAATTCAAAGCCAAAATAGCAGTATCCAGATTGTTGGTGGAAAGGTGTCTCAAAATATCTCGCAATCATATGCCTATATAATGGTAGCTAATGTAGAAGGTGAAATGAAAATCCCTTCAGCTAGTGCTAAAATAAATGGGAAAATTTACAAATCGGCTGAGCGAAAAATAACTGTTGGAAAAGCAAATCCGAAATCTAATAACGAAAGAAACGGAAATTCAAGATCTAATCAGAGAAATGGACAGTTAAAAGAATCTGATGTTTATATAAAGGCATCTACTAGTTCTAAAAATGTATATTTAGGCGAGAAATTAGTTGTTACATACCATATCTATTTTAAAGTTCCAATTTCAAATCTGAGCATAGAAAAATTGTCATCATTTGCGGGATTTTGGTCTGTCGATATCGGGGATCAGCAAAAACTTCAACAAAAAAGAGAAGTGATTAATGGTGAGCAATATATGGGTGCGATCTTGCAAAAAACGGCTTTATATCCCCAAAAAACAGGTGATTTAGTAATTGATCCCATGTCTTTATCTTGTGTGGCTCAAATACAATCAGCAAGAAAAAAGAAAACAACAAACGATCCTTTATTCGATAGTTTCTTTAATAGTCCATATCTTAGTAACTCCTATCAAAATATTGAGGTTAACTTGAAATCGGAGAAACTCAATATTCACGTAAAAGATTTACCTAAAACGGGGAGGCCAGATAGTTTTAGTGGTGCTGTTGGAAAGTTTTCAATGGGCTCAAATATTGACAATAAAGAATTAATGGCAAATGAAGCTATTACTCTAAAGTATACAATCAGTGGTTCAGGAAATATTGATTTATTGCCTGATTTAAAACTTAATTTCCCACCTGATTTTGAAGTTTATGATCCAAAGATTTCTACCAAAACTAGAAAGCAAGCTAATGATGTTTCCGGTTATAAAACATATGAATATACTATAATTCCAAGATCTGCTGGTGATTACGAAATTCCATCAGTGAGTTTTTCTTATTTCGATCCATCAAAAAAACAGTATAAAGAAATTAATAGTGATACTTACCAAATTAAAGTCAATCGATCGCAGAATAGTAATCAAAATGTGAGCTATGTTGGTGGTGCATCAAAAGAGGATATTCGTTATATAGGTAAAGATATACGGTATATCCAATTAATGCCATTTCAATTAGAGCCTTTTGAACAGTTTTTCTTTGGGTCTAATTATTTCTATTTCTTACTTCTAATGCCATTATTACTCGTAATTATAATTGTGCTTTTTTGGAAGAAAGAGAAAAAGAAAAGAGGTAATATTAGTTTAATGAAAAACAAAAACGCCACAAAAGTCGCTAAAAAAAGACTTAAAGAAGCAAATGCTTTTTTAAAATCACGATCCGAAGAAGAGTTTTATAATGAGTTAGGACACGCCTTATGGGGATATGTGAGCGATAAGTTTTCTATTCCTCGCGCTGAATTATCTGTAGATACAGTTCATGAAAAATTAATAGATAAGGGAGTTAGTGAAATTATAGTTGCTGAATTCGTTGAAACATTGAATGATTGCGAATATGCTCGTTTTGCTCCTGGTGATAAAGCATCCACTATGGAGAAAGTTTATCAGGAAGGGATTAATATAATTAGTAAAATAGAAGACCAATTAAAATAATGCACATGAAAACAAGACATATTGTATTATTCGTTTTGCTTCTGGCTTCTTTCACAATAAGAGCTCAGGATTATCAGGCTAGCCTTTTGAAGGCTGAGCAGGCTTATTCCGAATCAAAATATGATACTACCGCCATCATATATCAATCTATTATAGATAGTGGTTATCAATCACCTGAATTGTATTATAATTTGGGAAATTGTTATTATAAACTTCAAGAAATACCTAGTGCTATTTTGTATTTTGAAAAAGCCCTAAAACTGAATCCTAATGATGAAAACATCATTCATAATTTGAGTCTTTGTAATAGCCTCATTCCGGATAGGATAGAAAAGCTTCCTAGATTGTTTTTTGTTAATTGGTATCAAGGTTTATATAATTATTTCCCAATAGATATCTGGGCCTATATTGGCTTGGTTTTCTTCTCATTATTTGCCTTCTTTTTACTTATTTATTTTATTTCTTCAAGAATGCTCTTGCGAAAGTTTGGATTTTGGATAGGGATAATATTTTTTAGCTTATCTGTATTTACTTTCTTCCTTACAATACAAAAATATTCTTCGTTTAAAAAGCATGATGAAGCCATTGTATTTACTCCAAGTATTACCGTGAAAAGTTCACCTGCTAAAAACAGTGTCGATTTATTTGTAATTCATGAAGGAACCAAAGTAATTATCATGGATAAGGTGGGAGAATGGCAAAAAATTAAGATTCAAAATGGAAGTATTGGTTGGATTGAGAGTGAAAATGTACAGATAATTTAATCGATTTTATCACTTCACTAGGCCTGACAAGGCATTTTCCTACTAATTGAATTCCCATTTAACACAGATTATTGTTAAAAAGCGATCATTTTATGTTCATTTATGAACTATATAACCTTTGACAGGAGCCGTTATAAATATAAAAGTATCATGTGTTAATTGAAAACACTCATGTTATACTGGATAATGGGTATTTGTGTAAGTCGCTTGTATCTAATAAAATAGACTTCCTCCAATGCGTGATAGTTCATTGCTTATATTCTGTGTGTGAAGGGAGAATAGTTCTTAATAAGCAATTCTTCTACTTTCCTTAAAAAATGTTAAAACAAATTGAGATGGATAATTTGTTAAGACGTAAAATTGATGTAACTTGTGCCACTATTTAGGAAATATTACGTAATTAATACATACATAAAAATCGAGCGGGTATGAAAAATAGATTTTTACGATTTACTTTTGTGGCTTTTCTAACAGGATTAACATCTATCATGATGGCTATGCCTGTAGAAGGAGAACAAGGAGTTTCTGTCGATAAATCCAAAAAAATGACTTCTTCTGAGTATTTTACTAAGATAAGAAGTAACCAGGTTACTGGTCAAATTAGAATTGGCGATGTTATTCAAGCCAGAGAAGATTCTAAATCATTAAGCAATCAAAAATCAGCAAATGGTAATTATAATTGGACAGCTTTAGGCCCAAACAATATGGGAGGCCCTACTAAGTCTATTATTTTTGACAATCAGGATGCAAGTGGAAATACTTTATATGCTGGTAGTACATCTGGTGGTTTATGGATGTCAACTGATTATGGAAATATTTGGTTGAAAGTTCAAATGGACGATATTCTAAATATATCTTCTATTGGTCAAGCTAGTAATGGTACCGTATATATAGGTACTGGAGTGAGCTTAGAACCTGCAGCTGATAAAATCGCTGAAGGAAGTACCATTGGAAAAGGAGTATTTAAGAAAGTTGGTGATAATGTTGAGTTAATGCCAGGAACAGCTCCTACAGGGGATGTTGATGGTGATTGGGCTTTTATCCAAAAACTAGCTGTAGATGCTGGCGGAAAAGTTTATGCCGCAACAAATACTGGTCTAAAATATTATGACGGTGAAAACTGGGTATACGCAAGAGCTGGTACTGAAGACTTAGTAGGTAAAGCCTGTGATGTAATTATCGAAGATGGAATTATAGTTGCTGCCGTAGCAGGAAACGCTTATGTTTCTACTGGTGGTTTTTCTGATTTTGTATTAGTGTCTGGTGAAGAAGATGTAAATCTTCCTATTGGCATGTTTGGAAATATTAAATTCGCAATTTCTTCAGCTAATTCAAATTATATCTACGCAAGTTATATAGATGCTGATGGTGCCTTATTTGATGTTTATTTATCTACAGATAAAGGAAGTACTTGGCGAGTTGTTTATCCAGGTGGATCATCTATTGGTGATATTTATAATGGGCAAGGTTTAAGAAATAACAGTATAGCTGTTGATCCAACTAATGAAAAGTCGGTTTACCTTGGTGCATATAATTTATTTAGAGGATACGAAGCACAATCTACAGGATATTATAGTTGGGAACAAGTTACAAGCGGTAATAACAATCCTTACCCGACTATTGGTAGCTCTTTCTATCTTCATTTTGGTGTGAACACAATTGTATTTAATCCAACACAAGATGGTCACGTATTGTTTGGAACTGATGGTGGAATCGGTGGGACAAAAAATAATTTTACTAGTGTAGAATTATTAAATCGTTCTTACTCGACATCTGAGTATTTTACAATCAATGCTTCTAAATCAGGAACAGTTTTTGCTGGTGCGCAATTTAACGGCGTTCACAGAATTGAAGACAATGGAGCTAAACAAGCTATTGAAATGATTTCTGGAGGATTTGGTGCTCCATCTCATATTACTGGTGGATTTAGTCAAATCAGTTTTGTTAATCCTGAGTTTTATGTTTGTTCTGATGTATCTGGCACTTTCTGGAGATCTGAAGATGCTGGAGAAAACACCGAACCTATTTTAGATGGTGATGATGATGATGATGAAAACAATGAAGTAACTGTTGGCGAAGAGTTTATATCTCCATTCTTTTTATGGGAATCTTCAAATAATCCTTTATCAAAAGATTCAGTAGAATTTGTAGCTCGTAAGCATTATAATGCTGGTGACGAATTTTTCGGACAAAGTAATAATTATGAATATCCTTTCCGTTCAACAATTCATGTAGGTATGGATTCTGCTGATGTTGTAATGGTTCAAGATTTAGTTTCTACAAAGGCATTTGTTGCTGTAGAAGGAAAAGATGCCAGTGCAGGATTTACTGGTGGTGTATATATGACAACTGGTTTGTTAGATTATACTGCTGTGCCAAATTGGTGGCAAATTGGTGCTGTTGAAGGTATTCCTACATGTATGGCTTATTCTAAAGATGCAAACTATGTATGGGTTGGAACACTTGAAGGAAGAGTATTCCGCTTGTCAAATGTTGCACATGCATATGATAAAGAAACTGGTGACATTACTAGTCCTGGTTGCGTAATTGCAATTACTGAGATAGCATGGGCCGGTTCTCAAGCAATAACATCTATTTCTGTAGATCCAAAAGACAGCGAGAATGTTATTTTTACTCTAGGAAACTATGGTAATGACGATTATATTTATGCTAGTGATAATGGAATGTCTGATCAACCAACATTTGAAAGTATCCAAGGTAATCTGCCTACTATGCCTTTATATGCTTCTTCTTTTGAAGTAAATAATGATGGTTTAGTTTTTATAGGAACTGAAAATGGATTGTTTTATACAGAAGACTTTACAGCTTCATCCGTAGACTGGGTGTTTGAAAATGATGGATTTGGAAATGTTCCTGTATTCGCAATCAAGCAACAGTCTGTTAATTGGCCAAGTATTGTATACCCTGTTAATGATAATTTTAATGAATATTATTCTGGTACTGTAAACTATGGTGCATTATACTTAGGTACATTTGGTGCTGGTGCTTATGTTACTAAAGATTTTGTAGGCTTTGAAGAGTTTGAAAACATCGTTAAAGATGAGAATTCATTACATGTTTATCCTAATCCAGCTCAACAACTCGTAAAAGTTAGCTTCGATAGCAAGACACAAGGAAATATAAATGTTGACTTATTTGACTTAACTGGAAAATTAGTATTAACAAGCCAAGTATATGTTGGTGTTGGAGAAACTACAATCAATATTGATATTAATAACCTTGATAATGGTTCATATATTGTTAGAATGATTGATGGAGTATATAAATATCAATCTAAATTAGTAATCTCTAAATAGTATTTAATATAAAAAAGATATAATGATGAAGAAATTTTACGGAATATTTATCATGTTATTAGTAGCACAACTTGGCTTTGCGCAAAAAGTTACTGTGCCACAATTAACATCTCCTGAAAATGGATACGAATACACTATGCCTAATGCTATTTTGAATTGGGATGCTTCTGCAGGTGTTGGAACTATTACTTATCATATTCAATTAGCTACAGATGATAGTTTTACTACATTTATTATTGACGAAACTGTTGATATTTCAGCTTATTATAATGAATATTTGATGTTTGGCCAACAATATTATTGGCGAGTTAAATCAATTGATGATAACGGATCTTCTGATTGGAGTGTTGTTTATGATTTTACAATATTTTCTGTTTGTGAAAATAAAAAGCCTGGTGATGAAGATGATGAATTAGAAATTCGTCCAACTATCGAATGGAAAAAATTAATAGAAAATAAAGCAATAGAAGGTTTAGATGGATTTCATGTTGAAATTGATACTGCAAATACTTTCGATAGTCCCTTAAGTAGTATTTATACAAGTGGATATGATGATGAAGACGAGCTTAATTTTGCTATTCATCCTGATTATCTATTGTTTGGCGAGACTTATTATTGGCATATGCGTCCAATGCACGCCGAAGGTGAAGGTACTTGGTCTGAGACATGGT
>JQIA01001006.1_pt1 | contig 15056 bp, 11 predicted proteins | sample 811431 | NCBI WGS metagenome assembly JQIA01 (sample SAMN02998118, study PRJNA258478) | marine sediment metagenome | biome: marine; feature: seafloor; material: sediment; isolation source: oil-polluted sediment collected from 3 locations (0.5 km, 0.7 km and 0.9 km)... | place: USA: Gulf of Mexico ... | reverse complement strand
CCTTGCTCCTACTGAGTTTGAGGAGGGTGAAAGGATTATGAAAAAAATTGTCCTCTAAAAGGTTGACAGACCACTTTCATGCAATGTAAGGATTGTGGATTCATATCTTGTAACAACGCTCAAAAACTCAGTAACTGCTTCTCTAAAGTTATTTATCCACTTGTGCCGTTCCAAATTTTGCTGGTGTTTTATCATCTGTTTGTTCGCTTCTTCAGTTTGCACAATCAATCTTTCGTTAGCTTGATATGTAGTGTACGCTAAATAAAAAGAAGCTAAAACAGCAAAAACAGAAGCCCACTCCTTTATAAATGCAAAAGGTATTATTATTAACTTTGTCCAACTCCATATTACAGCTTTTCCGAACCAACAAAATATATTTTTAAATTTTTCCATGCGAAACTAATACAACCGCACCTCGCGATGTCAAGGTTTTATTTTCTCAGTGCGAAAACACATGCGTAAATCTTTTCACAACATCATCTAGTCAATAAAGTTTCTTTGGTGTATGCTTAAACGCAATTATGGATAACACAACACTACAAATCGCGAATATCAAGCACGCCTTAGATGACCTAAAACTAGGGCTTTCCGTTGCCATATCTGGAAGAACATATTGTTTGGAAGAATTACAAAACAAAAATACGCTTTGCGAAGATGAATATCTTTTAGTAACACAAAACAAAGCCAAAACACTAGGAATTGGAGATGATGCGACACGGTTGCAAAACATTCCCCCTCTAAATGATCCCGCCTGCAAGGGGGGAGTCTGTGAGGGGGAAGCGGATACAGCCCCCGCCGATGATATAGATAAAAAACTTTTGGAATTGGCGAAAATGACAGGTTTTTTACCGTCACTTATAGTAAAAAAATCTACTGATGCTCTCACCGAAATAAAAAACATAGAGCATATAGATACATATATAAAATATACTCAAACGGGATTTCAAAAAATCGCAGAAACGCAAATTTCCCTTAAGCGATTGGAAAATGCAAAGATTATATTATTCCGCTCACCATCAGGAAGTAAACATTTCGCCATCCAATCTGGTGAATTATCGGATACACCTATAGTTCGTGTTCATTCCGCATGTATTACAGGTGATTTATTTGAAAGCTTAAAATGCGATTGCGGACAGCAACTTCATCGTTCATTTGAGATTATAAATAAAGAAGGCGGGTTAGTTTTATATCTCAATCAAGAAGGCAGAAGTATTGGGATACTAAATAAATTACGGGCGTATAATCTACAAAGAGAAGGATTTGATACTGTTGAGGCAAATGAAATGCTTGGTTTTTCTCCAGATGAACGAAGTTTTTCCGTTGCAAGTGATATACTAAAAGCGATGGGGATTACACGTGTTCGCCTACTGACTAATAATCCGAAAAAACAGGATGAATTGGAATCGGAAGGGATTAAGGTTATAGAGAGAATCCCGATTTCCATTACCCCACAGGAAAATAACGAGTCTTATTTAAAAACTAAAAAGAATAAACTCGGACATTGGATGTAGATTACCTAAACACCACGGTTTTGTTTCCATTTAGTAATACCCGATGTTCAAGGTGATATTGTATGGCACGGGCGAGGACTACGCTTTCAACATCCCGTCCGATTTCCACCAATTCCGCTGGTTTATAGCTATGATCTACCCGCCGAATTTCCTGCTCAATAATCTGCCCTTCGTCCAAATCCGATGTGACATAATGAGCCGTTGCACCGATGATTTTCACACCTTTATCATACGCCTGTTGATATGGTTTTGCACCCTTGAAACTTGGTAAAAACGAGTGGTGAATATTTATCGCCCGACCTGATAATTTCTCGCATAAATCCGCCGATAAAACCTGCATATATCTTGCTAAAACAATAAGTTCCGCACCTGTTTTTTCTATTATATCCAACAGGGCGGTTTCCTGCTGTGGCTTAGTTTCCTTTGTTACTGGCAGGTGATAAAACGGTATATTGTTCCACTCGGTGACTCCCTTAAAATCCGCATGATTTGACACCACTCCGACAATATCTATGGGTAGTGGGCGGTTTAGTAAATCGTTAAGGCAGTGATCAAATTTTGACACCATTATAAGCGTTTTCATCTTGTAATTTTTGTTATAGATTTTCCAATCCATATTGAATTTTTCCGCCACATCGCGGGCGAATTTTTCCTTTAGTGGCGTTTCATCGGCATTTATTTCAAACTCACATCGCATGAAGAATTTATCGGTTGAGAAATCCCCGAATTGTGCGGATTCTAGGATAAAACCGCCTTCTTTGTGGAGAAATCCCGATACGGCTGCGACAATTCCAGCAGTGTCTTTACACGATAGGGTGAGTATGTATGTGTTATTCATTTGTTTTTTCAATAAGTTGGTTGAGTTTTTGTAATGCCTTTCCGCTGTCTATGGCTTCTTTTGCCATTGCGATTCCTTCTTCCATATCTTCCACTTTATCTGCAACTATAAGAGCTGCTGCGGCGTTTAGTAAAACCGTATCTCGGTAAGCTCCTTCTTCACCGTTTAATACTTGCAATAAGGCTTGTGCATTTTGTGATGCATTTCCACCTTTGAGTTCTTCTATTTTTCTAAGTGGTAAACCATATTTTTCAGGATGAATGTAAAAAATTTCAAACTCCTTATTTTTTGTTTTGCCAACAACTGTTTTGCCTGTTGTGCTAATTTCATCTAATCCGTCTTCACTATGAACTACCCAAGCTTTTTCTGAGCCAAATTCTGCCAATACAGCAGCAACTGTTGGCATAACTTTGTCATCATACACACCAACTAATTGTCTTTTAACTCCTGCTGGGTTTAACAAAGGTCCTAGTAAATTAAATATTGTTCTAACCCCCAATTCCTTACGAGCTTTGGCTACATGTTTCATTGCAGGGTGATAAAGAGGAGCCATTAAAAAACCAATTCCGATTTCTGAAATACATTTTTCTACTACTTCTTTAGGAGCATTTATATTTACTCCTAATTCCATCAAAACATCTGACGAACCAGATTTGGATGATACGGATGTATTCCCATGTTTGGCAACAATAACTCCACATCCCGCCACCACGAATGATACCGCAGTGGATATATTATAAGTTCCTTTAGCATCTCCCCCAGTTCCACAAACATCAATTGCACCTTCTGGAGCTTCGACGGTTAACATTTTTTTACGCATCACATAAGTTGCGGATCCAATTTCATGAGTGCTTTCACCCTTCTCTTTCAAAGCAATTAAAAATTCCTTAATCTGAATATCGGAAACTTTACCAGACATAATTTCATCAAAAGCAAAGTCACCTTCTTCCGTGGTCAAATCATTTCCTTCCACAACCTTATTCAATATATCCCTAAATTCGCTCATATCACCGCTATCTTAAATGTATTCTATCTATATCTTGTAAATAATCAGAAACAAACATAATATTTTAATAAATTAAGATTATCGTGATTATATAATGTTATTGTGATTATATAACAAAAGTGTAGGATATAAAAAAGGTATAATTATGGCTGATGGAAGAATAGAAGTTGACCCGCTGTTTCAAGGACTTACCCGTCCCGCTGTAATACTAGGTGTAACATATACATATTTCTTGATAAACCTAACTTTAACAATGTGTTATTACATTTGGACGAGTAGCTTTATGGCACTTTTTGTTGCGGCTCCAGCTATACATATGTTCGGATATTGGCTATGCCTAAAAGAACCTAGAGTTATAGAAATACTGCAAACAAGAAGTAGCGAATGTATAAAAACTAAATTTCCAAACTGGCTTTACCATCAACAAACACACTCTTACGATATTTTTTAAATATGCTTGAAACTTTAAAACAATTAAAACTCATGAAACGCTCATCTGCAACAAATATCGTTGCAAATAGTGAGTATAACGTTTCAAATTTCATACCGTATTACTGCCATTGGGATAGCAAAACTCTTCTCACAAAAAATAGAGATTTACTTCAGGTAATAAAAGTTGAGGGATTTCCCTTTGAAACTGCCGATGATGATGAATTGGATTTAAAAAAACAAGTCCGAAATTCCATGTTGAGAAGTATGGGAACGGGTAATTTCGCACTCTGGTTTCATACAATACGAAGGAAAAAATCAGCGTTTCCTAAAGGAATTATGCCAAAAGGATTTCCAGATTATGTAAACGATGTATGGAGAGATAAGCATTCCAACGAGGAAACTTTCGTTAATGAGCTTTACATAACAATTCTTCATAAAAGTGATACAAAAGGTCTTGCGAAAATAGAAAACTGGGTAAAGAAAATATATGAAGCGGCGGATAAGGGTTCGCGTGAGGAATCGCTAAAAGAAGCTCATAAAGCACTTGAGGAAACTGTCCAACGAGTCCTTGCTTCACTTAGAGAATACGGTGCTAGAGTTCTTCAAGTTAAGGAAACAGAAGTCGGGACATTCTCAGAACCGTGCGAGTTTTTAGCATCGATTGTAAACTGTATTGATTCTACGCAAATGCTTGCTCCTAGTATGGATATTTCGGAATATCTAGCAACCAACCGACTGTATTTTGGTCCTAAAGCTATTGAAGTGCGGGGTGCAAATCGTCATAAATTCGCTGCAATGATTAGTGTTAAGGAATATCCGAATTCCACGGCGGCGGGTATGATGGATAGTTTTTTACTCCTTCCTTTTGAGTTTATTATCTCGCAATCGTTTTCATTTACAAACCGTCAGGTTTCGATGGAAAAAATGCAAACTCAGCAAAATCGGATGATTCAATCGGGGGATAGAGCTATTTCGCAAATCGCGGAAATTAGTGAAGCTCTTGATCTTACAATGAGTGGACATGTTGGTTTTGGAGAGCATCACTGCACGGTTATGTGTATTGAGGATAATTTAAAATCGATGGAAAAAGCTGTTGCTCTTTGTATATCGGAAATGGTTAGTGCGGGAATAAATCCCGTTCGTGAAAAAATGAATATGCAGGCGGCATTTTGGGCTCAGCTACCATCAAATTATAGATTTATCGCTAGAAAAGCATCAATAAACACACTGAATATGGCATCGTTTGCATCACTCCATAACTATCCTATCGGAAGTATCGCGAATAATCATTGGGGAAATGCGGTGTCTGTGCTGGATACAACTTCTGGCTCGCCGTATTTCTTTAATTTCCATAGTAATGATGTTGGACATACTACGATTATAGGCCCAACGGGTGCGGGTAAAACTGTGCTTATGAACTTCCTATGTGCGCAGGCACAGAAATTCGAACCGCGGATGTTCTTTTTCGATAAGGATCGTGGTGCCGAGATATTTATCCGTGCGTTGGATGGAGATTATACCATTGTTGAACCTAGTGATAGATGCCGTTTTAACCCGCTTCAACTGCCTGATAACTACGATAACAGGGCGTTTATTTTGGAATGGCTAAAGGCGTTGGCAACTTCAAACGGGGAGAAAATAAATTCCGATGATATTCTAAAATTGGAAAATGCCGTTGATGGTAATTATAAACTTGAGAAAAAAGACCGTAAGTTATCAAATATTGCACCGTTTTTCGGGCTGGAAACACCTGATTCACTAGCAGGAAAAATCCGTATGTGGCACGGTTTCGGGCAGTTTGCCGAGATTTTCGATAACGATAACGATAGTTTGGATTTGGATAACGGGCGGATATTTGGATTTGAAATGGGTCCTATATTGGCAAATAAGGTTACGCTTGCCCCAGTTTTGCTATATTTATTCCATAGAATACAGCTAGCATTGGATGGAAAACCAACAATGATTGTGCTGGATGAAGCGTGGGCATTGATTGATAACGATATTTTCGCACCTAAAATTAGAGATTGGCTAAAAACACTTCGTAAGCTAAATGCAATTGTGATATTTGCAACGCAAAGTGTTGAAGATGCTACGAAAAGTGCGATTAGTGATACGCTTGTTCAACAAACCGCTACGCAGATATTTCTACCAAATTCCAAAGCAACAGCGGACTATCAGCGGACATTTATGCTTAGTGATAGAGAATTCCAAATAATAAAAACAACCGATGTATCAACACGTTACTTTTTATTGAAACATGGAAATGATATAGTGGTTGCAAGAGTTGATTTAAATGGCATGGATGACATCGTTCAGGTTCTTTCTGGACGGGCGGAAACCGTTGTTATACTTGATAGAGTTAGAAAAGAACACGGTGATGATCCTAGAATTTGGATTGGTGAATTTTTAGAGGAGCTTAACAAAGAAAAAGCTTTGCAGGCTGAGAAAGATAAAGAAGAAGAGCCACGAAGGCGTTAATTTTAGAATGTGGCTGAAATTATCTGAATTTTATGATAGAATACTTTTCGGGAGAAATATTTTAAGGAATGAGATTTTTTTTACACAGTTTTATGGCTATTGTTTTGGTGCTTATATTAGGCACGACGGCTTTTGCTAGCGGAATCCCAAATACACCAGATGAATTTGATGCCGCAGAGCAAGGATTAGCTGCTGTTTCTGACTATGTACAAGATTTTTTCGGTGGAAAAGCACCTAACGATATTGAGCTTTGCAAACCCGATTCTGTTGATATGGGAGACTGGAACGGATTAGATTTAACATACTTTAAAAAATGCGGGTGGACGCTTAGAACAGTATCACTAGTTAGGGCATATCTATTAAAAACTACGGAAAAATGGCTTAGTAACGATGTTGGCAATAGTAACTTTTTAGCTGCTTATGTGTCAGTGATTTTTCTACTTGCTATGACCCTCCACGGTGTGAAATTAACGGCTGGGGCATTGAGAAATCCGCTTGCCGACACCTTTATTTTGATAATAAAAATGGCAATCGCATCGTATTTCGTATTTAATATGGATAAATATGGGCATATTCCCTTTGCATTGCTGGACTTTCTAATAAGCCTTCCAACGAAAGTTTTAGATGTTCTTCTTGATGGCGATAAGCTTTTAGAAACCAAAGTTTGGGGAAATGCTGGACTGAAATGCATATATATTCCTGAAGATGGCGGATACGCATCTCTATGGATGAGAGCGGATTGCCTTATGAGTCGGCTATTGGGCATAACATTTGACGGATATACTATATCTGGAGGAATACTACTTCTTTTACTTGTGTTTTTTACAAGTGGTATTTTGGCACCCATCGCGGCATATATTTTCATATCGTTTATATCTATTATATTTTTCTGCGTCGGAGCATATTTAAAAGCCGTAGCAACCTATATAAAAGCCCTTTTGAATATCATGGCTCTTGTCTGCATATCGGTTTTATTTATACCTTTCGCTGTATTACCACAGGCAGTCATGGGTGGAGTCAAGGGTGGTGCATTAGGAAACCTTATAACGCAGATGATTGACTCAACTGTAATTCCGTTTTTAATGTATACATACATGTCGTTTTTCATTGTGATTGTAGCGTTATCGTATCAGGATTTATACAATAGCTTTGTTATAACAAAAGGAAACGCAACGGTTATGGAAACTGTTGCAGGATCTACTCATACAAAAACAGCCCTTACTGTAGGAACATGTAAACCTTTCGGAAAGGGAGATAGCTCAACGGCTACAGGACTAGCTAAAAAAGCAGGAAACTTTACTGTTGGTCTTTTAGATGATGCCGTTTCTGGTGTTAACACTATTACTAACCTTTTTTTAGATGGCGGTATTGATGTCAGTTTTAAATATGCATGTCTTGCTGAAGATTTAGTTAATACATTTAAAAATATAGCACTTGCTGCCACGGTTTTGCTTTTTGCCACATATTTAATGTATATATACCAGAGATACTTTATCTCACTTACTACACTATTTGCTGGACAGTTTGATACGGATCTTATGTCATCATCTGGGGTAGGAAAATACTTCAAGAAAGGGGTAAATGCAGCAAAAGCTACAGTGACATCTGGTGTGAAAGCTGCAAGTGGAAATGTCGCAGGAGCAGCGGCAGATGTTGCAAAAGAAACCGCGAAAAACGCTAAGGAAACAGCTGACGATGTAAGTGGGGGAGGTAATGATGGGTAAAATAATATTCATATTGCTGATAATCTTCGCGACTGGTTTTATCATCCCTGTTTCTTCTGCCAACGCTGCAGCGACAAAAAATAGATCTGCGGATTGTAAGCCTGCTGACTTTGGTAAAGGAAAGGTCTGGTCATTATCCATGCGGATTGCAACATGTTCAAGAGCTATGCTTCTAACAGTTGTTGATAACGCGTATGATATTTTGGAAAAACCTGCACAAGCCGTTCTTGCTGGTGTATTACTATTATCCATTACTCTTTTCGGAGTAAAACTTTTCAGTGGCATGATACAGCAGCAAAATGTCATGGGAGAAATGGTTTTATTCGGTATCAAGGCTGGATTTGCAACGTTTATAATCGCGAATTATGAATCGTTTTATGAGATACCTTTTCATTTATTGGACGCTTTAATAGAAGTCTCCACAGGCTGGATAAATATAGAATTCTCAACGGAGATAAATGAAACATGTATTGAGTATCTTGGGGATAGCTCCGTATACGACGATGAACCGATGCTTAAAACTTGGTGGAATTACGACTGTATTGGGATAATCTCACTTGGTTATCATACTAAAGAACTTATAAGTAGTGCGACGGCATCCCCTCTTGCACTTTCGGGAGCGATTATATCACTGACAGTTCTGATAGAAGTGATGGTATTTTTCCCTGTTTTTGGATTTTTATTACTATTCGCGGTGATAGCATTTTTATTTACTATTTTCGCAACTATATTTAAGGGTATTATTGTTTATGTCAGAACTATTATTATCCTTTCTCTGATAGTTATTATTTTCCCGTTTTTATTACCGTTCATGTTTTTTTCCTACACGAAGACATATTACGATTCGCTGTTAGAAATTATACTGGAAACACTTTTCCAACCAGTTATATTTTTCACAATTATCGGCATGTTTATGATGATTCTAATCGGTAGTAGTGCAAATGAAAATAGCCCGCTGGATAGATATAAGCAATCCCTTAAAATTACTCAAAATGTAGGTTTTGCACCTGATAAAAGTGGTGATGAAGATCAAGCCGGATCAATAACTGTTGTAGTGCTTCAAAATACAAAGGCTGAAGATAAATATTCATTGGTAGCGTCGATTTTAGGAACACTGATTATTTCAGCAGCAATGGTTGCGTTTGCTCAAAACTCAGAACAAATCGCAAATACAATGTTCTCAACACCAACTGGTGGTGTCGGTGGTTGGTCGGATGCTCCTAAGTTGGCTAGAGGAGCTGCAGCATGGGCAGGCGGAAAGGCTTCTGGGTATACAAAGAAACTATCAAGCAGTGAACGTGGAAAACATAATACGCAAGCGTTTGATAATTTGAAGGCAAAAACTAAACAGCGGATAGATTCTATAAATGCTAACAAGAGCCTTTCAGATTATGAAAAAGGTAGTGCTAGAAAAGCAACTTATAGCGATGCTAAAGAGCAAAAACGGACTATGGAACGTGAGAATAGACATACTGGCCCTAGAGGAACATTCAAGTCTGAAGTTAGAGAATGGATGAAAAAAGATGACACTGATATCAAGCAACAACTTCAAAAAAGTTTGGCTAAACTAGAAAAAGCACCTATAAGCGATAAGCAAAAAGAAGAAACTAGAAATAACCTAAACAAACGAGCTACTGATGAAATAAACGAAAGAAATACTAAGCTTCAAGAAAGCATAATGAATGGAACATACAAATCTAGCGATACTACCTTTGGTGAAAAAAGAGCAGCCTTTAGAAAGAGAGTATTCAACGGTGCAAAAAGTGATTTGGGGGGTAGTTAATTGAATATAAAAATACACCATATTCTCTTGTTGATTTTCTGCCTAGTTATTACTGGTTGCGGAGATCCAGATTCCATTTCCGACGAAAACATCCAATGTAGTGATGAATTACCAGATACATGGGGATGTGATGAAGTAAATGGAAAATATGTTTGTGATAAAGATAAAGAATTCAGTCTTTTTCAGGATACTATGGGAAGTATAAACAGACCGATTAAAAACACTATTGAAACCCTCACAGTGCAGGTATTGGAAAGCCCGTTTTCCAGAGTTGTTCACGCTATGCTTCTTTTGTATATAGCGATATATGGGGTTATGTTGGCGGGTGGACTTGTAAATATTTCTTTATCCGATGCCATCATACGACTGATGAAAATAGTTGTTATTTCTCTGATGTTTACAGAGGTTGGTATCCAGCTTTATTTTGACCTCGTTGTGAAATTTGCAATCGATGGTGGGATGGAGCTTTTAAACTGGGTTTCAAGTAAAATTGGAACCGCGATAGGGGAAATAAACACTCTCGATGTTAAACACGAAGAAATAAAAACCCTACTTAGCAATATCAAAACTGCAAAAACAACTGTAACAGTAGATAAGCCGTTAAATTCTGGTGCATTTGTTGCGATTGACCATGTTTTGGGACAGTTAATATCACCACGATCTTTAGCGTTATACACTGCATTGATTTTAACATTAAGTGCTACAAAAATATTCATTGGGATTTGCCTACTTTTCGCCTCAATCTTCTTTATTTTAGCGATATTCAGAGCGGTATATATATACATTGTTTCAGTGCTTGGTCGTATATTTCTACTAGGTATTGGTGGGATATTCGTGATATTTTTGTTATTCCGACGAACACAGCAAATATTCTTACAAAAATGGTTTCAGCAATTGTTGGGATATATGTTCGCTCCTATTTTCGTATTTACATTTATCTCACTTATGGCGTTGCTAGTTAATATAACATTCCTTGATATTTTCAAAGACGCTAATGGAGATATAAAATATAAAGTTTGTAGGGAGGATGTTAAAAAAACCGAGATGTTTAATTCCATTTCCACAACTTGGGAATTTAGAACGAAAGATGGCAATACGTGGACTAACCTCGCTAAAGAAGATAAATCAATACATCTTGAATTTTTCTCTGCCATGGTGCTTCTTTTATTGTCTTATATATGTTGGAATAATATTCCTAGCTTAGATGGACTTGCAACGCAGTTGTTTGGTGTTATGCCAGAACTTGGTAAAGTAGGTCAGTCTACGACGAAATCGCTTGATTTACGAAGTAATCTTGGCGGTGCTAGTAAAAGAGTTGGTAAGGGAGCTATGCGAACTGGGGGAAGAGGGCTTAGAGCTGGAGCAAGTGGTGCTAAAAAAGCTGGTGGAGCCGCTAAAAAAGTTGCACAATCCGCTAAACACAAATGGAATAGTAGGAAACCATAATATGAAAAAAACCATTCCATATCTCTTAATACTCATACTTTCCGTTTTCTTATCAGGATGCGGGTCGGAGCCTGTTAACCTATCAGTTATAGAGTGTAGCGAGGATTTATCACCTGTTATGGGATGTGAAATTCTGCCAGAAGGCAAACTAAAATGCACCAATCCGCCTGAAATTGTCCAACGAGTTCTACCAAACATACAAATTATAATCGTGGATGGTGCGAAAAAAATATATAATTCCTTAAAAACGCCTGAATTTCAAAAAATCGTATCCGCACTTTTAATTATGTATTTGGTTATGTATGGAGCATGGGTCGCCGCGGGATTGACTCAACTAGAACTTGGCGATGTAGTAAATAGGCTTTTCAGAATCGCGATTTTAGGATTCCTACTGAGTGAACAGGGAACTACATTCTACTTTGAAATAATGGAAAAACTCTGGATTATCGCACCAGATGAAATACTAAATATCCTTATTTCCCCAGTTTTGGATACGAAAGATTTCATATCGGATAAAAATATAACGTCCCACCAAAACATTCTTGAGGAGATTTTTAAAGTTATAGAGGGTGGTAAGGATGTTAAGATGGATAGCACTGGAAAGTCGGGAATTGTCGGGCTTCCATTTATGATGCTAGACATGGTATTCGCAACGATATTTTCAGAACGTTCTATCGCATTCTATGTCGCATTATGGACTCATGGATGGGCTGGAAAAGCATTATTCGCTTTAGTTACTTTTACACTTTTTGTATTCACTTGGACAGTTTGTAAAGCAATTTTCGACTATGTTAAAGCATTGTTATTTAGAACAGTTTTAATCGGTATCGGGTATTTATTTATCCTGCTAACTTTGTTCAAAAAAACTAGGGAGAAATTCTTCGGTGCTTGGATTTTACGATTATTAACATACACTTTCCAACCGATTTTCCTATTCACATTTTTAGGTATTATCACGGTTCTTATAAATGTAATGTTTTTAGACTTAACCGAGGGACAATTCGGGGCTAATGAAGAAAGACAACCATCATCTACTGGAATGTTAATGACAAAAAATAGAGCATGTTATCATAAATATGAGGCATTAGGATTTATTGACACATACGCTTGGAGATTTTCCAAACACGATGAAGCAAAAACAGTCCTCAAACCTTACGTAGACCCCAACAAAGGATGGGCTGAAGTTCCATTTATGGTGTTTTTATTTACAGGTGTTATATGGATGTGTTACAAATCCATGGAGGCCGCAAAAATGATTCCTGAGCTTATGTTTGCATTTGCTCCAATTAGTGTTGAAAGTGGTGTTGGTGCGAGTAATTTAACGGGAATGGCTCGTCAATTAGGACATTCTGCTATTGGATTTGGAGCCGATACTGCACGTGCCATAAATCCGTTTGAAAGACAGGCAATGGCAGATGATTATTATCATGCTCATAATGCAAAAGAACAGGGTGCGGGAATTTTGGGACAGCTTCGTGCTGGAGCTGGCGGATTTGCCCGTGGAAAATGGGAGAGAAAAGGCAAAATAATGGATAGACAGCGTACTAGTTGGAAGAATTACTTTAGTAATAACCAGAATAGTTAGGTTGGCAATTTACAGACTCAAAAACGTATAGCGATCACGGGTACTGGGTGCAACCTCTATTGCATGGCGATATTGCTCCTCCGTCCATCCAAGTGCCTCAGGCGTAGTGGGATTACCCGCCTCTTCTAGCACATCATGTATCATCTCAGACGGTATCATAACATGAGACAGAGCATCGCGAATATCGGCGGGCTGTTTATCCACTTCCCGTTCCTGTATTTCCGCCATGGTAAGTGTCGTGACGCCAATTTGCTCACCGTGAAATTTGGGAGGCAATGCATCGCCATATAGCATTTCCATAGTATGAGCTATCATATGTTCCCCCTGACTTGCGGGATAACTTCCTCCCGCAATACACATCCCCCATCCCGAGGTGAATAATATCTCCATTAGTGTTTGAAGTGCATCTTTATTCCGCGAGATTACCCGTTTAATAAATGCCGTATCCAGTAAATATTTTTGATATGGTTGAAGTAATACAAACGGCTCCTCTGTATAAGGAGTTTGTTTTACAAGATGCGAAAACAACCAATCAGTGTGGGCGGTTGAAACGCATATGGAATCCCCAATACCCGCCTGAATAAGCCGCAACGGAGCGTTTGCAATAACGTTCATATCCACGAAAACTTTCGCGGGCAGATGTGCTTTATGCGAACTTTTTATAGTCTCCCCTGCCCCAACCAATGATGCATTTGCAGAAATATATCCGTTCATAGATGGTGCTGTCGGGCAGACAATATAGGGCTTGCCAAGAGTATACGAGGCGTATTTACACAGGTCGTTTATTGTGCCACTTCCAACCGCGATAATATAATCAGCGTGTTTTGCAGCTCCTTTGATGGCATCAATGAAAGCGAAATTTGCCTTAGGTGATTGTAAAACAAGGGAAGTATGGCTGGTAATTTCATGCTCTAACCGTTCTCCCAATTCCGCATGAGTATTTTCATCACTGACGATAAGCGGTGTTCCCTTAAGGCGAGCCACATGTTTGTCAATATTGTCAAAAAATATAATATCTGGTCGCTTATATTGCATTATTCATCCGTAAAAATATATCCCTATGGTTTATTAACCAACCCAATAAATAATATAGTTTTTGTGTGTTTTTCATATATTAAAAATACAAAAGGTCGATCAGCACGAAAAACAATCGGCTTGTTTTTATCCATAGCTGAACCTGCACGTAAAAAAGTCGCAGATACTGCCGCAGCTTCAGTACCAGTCTCATTCACTTTCACTATAGCCTTGTGAATTATCTTACTTAAAAACAATTTCTCTTCTGAAACACCTGAAAAATCGGCCTTGTCAATATCGAAGGCATCCACGATTCCCAAAGATTCAAAATCCTCTTTTAATGCATAACTAGTATCAATTTCAAATTTAGGGAAATAAATATCCACTTTCTGAGTATCAAGATTGGAATGCCAAGAATTAAGCTCTTCAAGTGAGAAATTAAAATTTTCCTCTGGAAGCAAAATCATCATCGATACATTGTCCCCCTTATAGGGCATATCAAGAATTTGAAACTTGTTTTCTACATGGGTGTATCGAAAATCATCCTTTTGATTCATCATATCAATTTTTCTATTTCCATTAGGAGATTTAAAAACATCAGAACGAGTCAGCTTCTTTTTAAAAGGCTTGTCCCAATCTCCCTTAAAATACAGGGCATTTATTAAGATTGTTCTTGTATCTGGATGGATACGCTTTACTAAATCTTGAATCAAACCATTTGTTTTATGTTTCACCCATGTATTGATTCTCTTTTTTGATTGTTTCGGCTGATGTCGAAAATCTGCATGTAATATCTCTGCATCATATGTAGACATATGTTTTTTATAACTTTCTAAAATGGGAAATCCCTTTTGAATCCAAAAACTATTCGCAGAGGTTAGCGTTACTCCAGAGAGGTTTTCCATATAAGACGCTGTGTTTTGCAGCTCTTTGTGAGATGCGTCTGTAAACCCAAAAACGCTTTCTATTTCTTCTGCCGTATTGCCTTTACTGCCAGCATACAACATACCAAAAGCCGTATTAAGACTGTAGGGAGAAAAAATCACGTTTTCATCTGTTGTATTCTTTGTTCTTAAATGTTCAAACATTTTAAGAGCAAAATCATTATTAGAACTTATAAAATCCCGTGTCTGTGGCTTTGCAAAACGTCGTGTATATTTTTCTTTATTTATTTTTTTATTTTTAAAAGATTCGGACAGTGATAGAATACTAGTAACTGGATTATTAGAATCCCCCCAC
>JQIA01001005.1_pt1 | contig 15058 bp, 10 predicted proteins | sample 811431 | NCBI WGS metagenome assembly JQIA01 (sample SAMN02998118, study PRJNA258478) | marine sediment metagenome | biome: marine; feature: seafloor; material: sediment; isolation source: oil-polluted sediment collected from 3 locations (0.5 km, 0.7 km and 0.9 km)... | place: USA: Gulf of Mexico ... | reverse complement strand
GTTATAGCAGGTTTGTTTGTGAATCGTTTATCTTTATTTTTTAAATGAGGGGCTGGTCACCTTTGTTGTGGTGCTTTTTTTCTGAGGTCTGGGGTAAGAAACTTCCCCCAGACCTCAAGCAGTCGTACAATACCCATCATTAATGTTCAAATTACCTTTTTAAACTTATTTATTGGAATACCATGTCTGAAAAAGTAGTCGTTATCTATTCGGGAGGGATGGACTCCTTCACCTTGCTACACAAAGCCGTTAATGAAGGAAAGAAAGTGTATGCGCTTTCCTTTAATTACGGACAGCGCCATTCTAAAGAGCTTCATTATGCTCAGAAAGTGTGTGATGACCTGGCTATTCCTCATAAAATAGTGGATATAACCGCTATTAACCAGTTGCTGCTAGGGTCGTCACTTACTGATGATATAGAAATCCCCGAAGGGCATTATGAAGAAGAAAGCATGAAGTCTACAGTAGTGCCTAACCGCAACATGATCATGCTTTCATTAGCGGTGGGTTATGCGGTTTCTATTCATGCTGAGGCGGTTTATTACGGTGCACATGGAGGTGACCATGCTATTTATCCTGATTGTCGCCCTGAATTTATAGACAAAATGAATGCGGTTTCTCAAGTGGCCAACTACGAAGCCGTTAATATCATTGCCCCGTTTTCACAACAGAACAAAATAGATATCTTGCGTGAAGGTCTGGCGCTAGGGCTAGACTATGGCAAAACCTGGACTTGCTATAACGGTCGTGAGCGGGCATGTGGCAAGTGTGGTTCATGTCAGGAGCGCTTAGAAGCTTTTGCTGAAAATGGTATTACAGATTCTTTGGTTTATGAGGTACAGGATTAAAAATGTATCGCGTTAAAGAAATGTTCTATAGCTTGCAAGGTGAAGGCGCTCAAACGGGCAGGGCCTCTGTTTTTTGTCGTTTTACTAAATGTAATTTATGGACTGGCCGTGAAAAAGATCGTGTGAATGCCGTGTGTAATTTTTGTGATACTGATTTTATAGGTACCGACGGCCAAAATGGTGGAGAGTTTAATACAGAAACAGCACTTGCAGACGCCATAAACCATTTATGGACGGGTGAAAGTAGCGCTAACAACAAAGTAAAGCCGTATGTCATTTTTACAGGAGGAGAGCCGTTATTACAGCTTGATGAACCCTTAATTAAGGCTATGCACCAGCGGGGTTTTGAGGTTGGCGTAGAAAGCAATGGTACACGTCCTGCACCTGAAGGATTAGATTGGCTTTGCATAAGCCCAAAGGCCGATGCCGAAGTAGTGATAACACAGTGTGATGAAGTAAAACTGGTGTACCCTCAGCCCCTAGCTCCTCCTGAGCGTTTTGAAGATATTGAAGCAAGTTACTACTTCTTATCGCCGATGGCAGATCATGCTGTTATATCGGGCCGGGATGAGTTAAAACAAAATAATATGCGTTTAGCGACAGAGTACTGCCTTAAGCACCCACAGTGGCGTTTAACCCTGCAGATGCATAAGATTTTAGGGATTGATTAGAAAAGGGTGCGCATGGCGCACCCTACGAAACTGTCACGGGGACACCATTCAATACTGATGTTCCAGATAAAATATCCACATGCTGGTCATCAGTAATATCATTCATGCTCACTCCTGGCCTTGTTTCCGCTATCGATAGTTGAGCGCCTTTGCGGTGATGCCCCCAGCCATGAGGAATACTCACCACGCCTTGCATTATGTCATCTGATATTTCAACAGGAACATCAATGCTTCCTACATTGGATGTTACTTTTGCCATCGACCCCTCTTTAAGTTTTAGCCTGGATGCATCTTTTGAGTGAACAATAAGGGTGCAGCGGTCATTCCCTTTTATTAGTCGCTGGCTGTTGTGGAGCCAGGAGTTATTGCTACGTACATGACGGCGGCCAATGAGTAGCATAGGGTGATTAGAAGAGGCGTCATCAAATACTTTATGTACGCGTTTAAGGTCATCAATAAAGCATTTTGGCGCGAGAGGGATACGTTGGTTCTGATGGTAAATTCGCTCAGGAAAGCAAGGCTGCAAAGGTCCAAGGTCGATTCCATGAGGGTAGCTGGCTAGTGAACTTAGGCTGAGTTCTTTTTGTAACGAGCGATTGGATGAGCCGTAAGGCCCCATTTCTAACAGCCTTCTTAAGGGGTGGTGAGGTTTCAGTAAATCCTGACTAATATCAGATAGAAATGAACCAATACGTTCCGTTGCGGGTAGGCGGGTGCCATAAGGTCCGGAGCGCAAAAAGATATCTAAAAGACCATCGGCGCCTAGTTTACTCATCACCTGGTATTTGGTCTCAGCTTCAATTCGGCTACGCCAGTTACGGCCTTCAAGGCGGCGGGTCATTTCCATGAGAATTTGCCAATCGTGACGAGTACCGGGTTCAGGGCGAAACAGAGCGTCTGAATACTTTGCGGTATTACGAACGCTGATCATATTAAAAGCTATGTCAAAATGACTATGCTCCAATGGCCCTGTTGGTGGGAGAATCAGGTCTGCATGGCATGTTGTTTCATTAATGAAGAAATCAATCGACACCATAAAGTCGAGGCATTCAAAGGCTTCTTCCAGTTTTCGCCCGTTAGGGCTTGATAGTATTGGGTTACCTGCAAGGGTGACCATTGTTCTGATCTGCCCTTCACCCGGGGTTAGTATTTCTTCTGCTAAGGTGCTGGCAGGCAGCTCACCGGAAAACTCAGGAAGCCCTCTGAACCTACTTTGATAACGATTAAAATGGCCTTTTTGCCCTACTAGCGCTCCCACTTCAACCATATCGGCCGCGGGTTTGGTGAACATCATTCCACCACGCTGATCAAGGTGACCAGTAAGAATGTTGATAAGGTAAATAAGCCAGGTACTTACACCACCAAATTCTTGTGTAGAAGTGCCCATCCGGCCAAATAACACCGCGCGAGGGGTTGTGGCTAATTCATGAGCGAGTTCCCGAATTTTTTTAGCGGCAATGCCCGTTTGTGCACTCACGCTCTCTGGTGTAAAGTTTTTACAGGCGGCTTTAACCAGTGAACGATCATCGCAATAGCTATCTAAACGGCCTATATCCACTAAGTTTTCAGCAAAGAGTGAGTTCAGCATGGCTAATAAAAGTAGGCAGTCAGTACCCGGTGTTATAAACAGGTGTTCGTCAGCAATCTGAGCCGTCTCAGTTTTTCTAGGGTCAACAATAATAACTTTACCGTTGCGGTCTTGAATGGCCTTAAGACGTTTTTGAATACCTGGCGCCGACATTAAACTACCGTTAGAGGCCAGGGGGTTACTGCCAAGGCAAATAAACAGATCGGTGTGGTCAATATCAGGAATAGGAAAAAGCCCTTGATGGCCAAACAGTTTAAGGTTGGTGAGCATGTGAGGCAGTTGATCATTGGACGTGGCTGAAAAACGCTTTTTGGTTCGTAAAGCCTTCAAAAAAGGCAAAATCGTTAACAGTGTGCCATGATTATGAACGCTAGGGTTCCCCAAATAAACCCCGACGGAATCTCGTCCGTATTCTTTTTGGGTAAGCTTCACTTTTTTAGAGAAAAGCCCAAATGCTTTTTGCCAGCTAATGCGTTCCCAGCCATTGTCGGTTTTAAGCATGGGGTGTTTAAGGCGGTCTTTATCAAGATGAAGGTCTTTAAGTGCAACGGCTTTAGGGCAAATATGACCATGACTTAAAGGGTCTTGTTGATCGCCTTTTATAGAGAGTATTTCTTCACCCTGATGTTTAATCTCAATGCCACACATCGCTTCACAAAGGTTGCAGGTGCGGTAGTGAGTTTTGACGTCCTTATTGTTATTCATTGTTAATCCTCTTGGCCGTTCTTATTTTTATACGCTGTTTGAACATAGCTGACTTCTACATTAGAGTGTATGTTCTAATTTTGATTTTTAAAAGGTTTAAAGTAATGCTAAGTCTAAGAGATATTGTACGCAGTGGTCATGTGGTTCGCTGGAACAGTGTTAAGCATGGCAGACCGCAATATCTTGCTGAGCATCATTACATGGTAACGATGATTGCCAGGGCTTTAGCCCGACGTATCTTAACGGCTGATTACTACACGCCTGAAAAACAAATCTTATTAATGGATTATTGCCTAAATCATGACCTGCCAGAACTACTAGGCGGTGACTTACCCTCCGTAAGCAAGCGAAAACTAGAAGCCATGCTTGGAGACAAAGCCGATGTGTTTAAGCAGTTTGATTATGAGATACACCCCCCCTTACGTAAGCTAGATAAAAAACTTGAAAACACACCATTAAAAGAAATAGCCAAGCTAGCTGACTGGGCCGATGCCATTGTGTATATTCAACAAGAAGGTCAGGGAAATTATGAAGTTAAAATTACTCAAAAAGTAACCAATGCACTGATCGCAGCATTACCTGATTCTATTAAAGACAAAGCCTCTATCGAAGAAAAAATGCAGCAGTTCTATCAAGAGCCTCTCTCTCATACCCATAGTATTGAGTTGAAGTTGAAGCAAGCTTATAAAGAGAAGGTGCTCTCATCTCAAGTAAAATTCCCTGATTTTAATTGGGATGAGTCGAATAAGGTGCTTATGGAATTATTAGAAGGCGAAGATGCTCATATAAAGTTTGAGTATTAGCCATAACTGTAGCCTTGATTACGTTGCATCATATCAAAGCTACAATTGAGTCATGCTGTGGTTCTAAGCCGCTTTAACCACTTTTAAAGGCATTTCTTCTTTAATCTCAATACTGGTCTCACTGGTTACTGGCGTTGTTTTTTTCTGCTTAAAAAACCGACCAACGATAGGTAACTTACTACGCTCAGGCACAGAGTATTTAACGATGCGCTGGGCTACCGTTTTTAACATCGGAGCCATTTTACCTGTTTGGTAAGGTACACCATACTTTTCACAAATGGCTTCTACCTTTGGTCCCATTTCACGATAACGCCAAGCAGGGATATCCGGGTACAAATGGTGCTCAATCTGGTGGCTTAAGTGGCCACTCATGATATGCACTAACAGGCTGCCTTCAAAGTTACTTGAGCCTAAAATCTGTCGTAAATACCATTGTCCTTTGGTTTCTGCTTCCATTTCTTTTTCTGTAAAGGTGTAGTTACCATCTGGTAAATGACCACAGTAAATAACGGCAAAGGCCCATACGTTTCTAATGACTTGCGCGGCTACATTACCAGCCAGCACTTTCGGTGCGAGAGGGCCTGCTAATAGTGGATAAAAAGCATACTCTTTAAGTCCTTTCTTACCACTCTTAATGGCAAACTCTTTAAGCTCTTGAAGCAATTCGCTCTTTGATAAAAGTTCTGCGTGCTCTTCTTGTCTAAACCATTTTGGCAGAACATATTGGGTAATCTGCAAATCGTAAAGAGAGACAGAATACTCAAAAAGCATTGCGCTGATGGGGTTTATGATGGGTTGTAATAGATGAATAGGCTTCCACTTTACCGCATCAGAAAGGCGGAACATACCAAAGCCATAATCCGTATCTTTGCCAATAACGTTAGTATAAGAATGGTGGTGATGATTATGAGCCCGTTTCCAGTTTTTAGCGGTGCCCGTCATTGTCCATTCATAGTCTGAGTTGAGTTCAGGGTCTTCCATAAAATCATATTGGCCGTGAATAACATTGTGGCCAATTTCCATATTTTCAAGAATATGTGCCGCACTTAAGCTGGCTACACCCACCGCCCAGCTAACAGGCTCAAGGCTGAAATGGATAAGCAATCGGCCTGAAAGTTCTAGATATCGCTGCATTTCAACAATATTCTGAATATGGTCGATATCGTCTTTGCCTATTTTGGCTTCAATGGATTTTCGTAATTCATCTAGCTCTTGCTGGAACCCGTTTATCTGTTGTGATGTAAGGTCTGGTCTCATGCTCTCGTTAGTCGTGTTAACGTCATTATTTGTATTCATTAGAGTTTCCTTATAGCTCAACAGAGGTGGTGGTTTTGGCCACAGAAACACAAGGCAAAATGTAATCACCCTCTGCGCTGGATTCTTCACCGGTCATTAAATTAACCGTCGTGCCTGATGTTTTTTTACATCGGCAGGTTCTGCATATTCCGATACGGCAAGCCGCTGCAGGTGTGAGTCCTGCTGCTTCGGCTTCTTCCAGAATAGTTTTTGAAGGGTTTGATTGAATGCTACTATCAAGTGATGCAAAGCTAAGTTTTGCTGAGTAACCCAGTTGAGTGGCTGCACTTAGGTCAGCCGTAAAATTCTCAAGATGTAATTGAGAAGGCTTAAACTTCAACTTATCAAGAATACTCACGGCTGCTTTCATAAAGGGCTGCGGACCACAGAGATAAATCTCACGATCCAGTATGTCTGGCACAATATCTGAAAGCTGTTTTTTGCTGATGCGGCCTTTATGTGCGGCATCTTCCGGGGCGTCTCTTTCTACTACAAAATGCGCTTTCACATTAGCTTGCGTGTTAGTAAGTTCGCTTAGTTCATCGTGAAAAATAATGTCGTCAGGGCTTTGAGCATAATTCAAAAATACAATATCGCTGCGGTTTCCGGTTTGTGCTAAATAGCGAATCATCGACATAAGTGGAGTAATTCCACTGCCTGCTGATAGCATCAATATTTTTCCGGAAGGTTGATAAGGTAGAACAAAATGACCCTGAGGTTGGCTGACCTCTATTTGGTCACCTGCATTCAGGTTCTCAAACAGCCAGTTAGAGGCAAGGCCTTCATTTACTCGCTTAACCGTAATAGAGAATTCGGTTGAATTCTTAGGGCTGGAAGAGAGTGTATAAGTACGTTTAACCGTCTCTCCGTTAGCGTCAAATGCAATGTTAATGTGAGCTCCTGCTTTATGTGTAATAAGCGGGATCTCAGAGCGGAAAAAGTAGCTTTTGGTGTCGTGTGTTTCTAATGTTACATGTTTGAGTCTGGCTGAAATATGGGGCAGCGCGTTGTCATTGGTTTGTGTTTTAACAGGGCTAAAAGATGCTTTGAGTAAGTCACTCAGTTTACCTGGTAGTTGTGTGACTGTTGTTATGACTGTTGTTGTGAAGTTAGAGCTTGGTACGTCATGTGTTTTAGTTAATATGTCCATTATTAGCTCCTGATAATTAATGTATTCTTGTAGAATTTTTAAGTTAGGCTTACAGTTGTAAGCTGGGTAAGGTATATATATTTAGTACATATGTCAATATTATATTTCAGTTTGGTTGTTTCGTGAAACAAAAATAGGTCTAATATATCTTTATATATCAATTGTTTATAATAATTTTTTGAGAGTTTTTTGTGTTAGTACGAGTGTGCACTGATTGGTTTTTTTTAACTGTTATGAGTGTTTTCTAATAGGAAGCGAAATAAAATGTCGTCAGATTGATATCTGACTGTCTATCTAGACATCGAAAATATAAGTGCTACATTTATAAAATTAATTGTAAATGCAACAGCCCCACCGTACTTTCTGATAACGACACTTCATCGACGGTATTGTTATGACATTAGTTTTTAAGCGTCTGCTTATTCTTTGCTTGCTTCTTTTATGGGGGCAAACAATTAATGCAGATGCCGAATTCTCAGATATACATCCGCCTCAGGATTTAATCGAAGCTTTACAGTCTGGTGGATATATCATTTATATGCGTCATGGAATAACTACTCGGAAAGATAAAGGCCGTAATAAAAAACGGGTTGATTTAGAGCGCTGTGAAACCCAGCGAAACTTAACCGAAGAAGGGATCGCCCAGGTTAAGCACTTAGGACTAGTAATAAAATCATTAAAAATTCCTGTTGGTATGGTCAAATCAAGCCCCTATTGCCGCACGAAGGATACGGCCAAGGCGGTATTTGGAGGCTTTGAGGTTGATGAGAATTTGGCTTTTTCCATTGGTAAAGTAGAGGAAGAGTCCGCAAGGTTAGGTAAATATTTATTTGATATGATGTTAGCGTCAGATGATGCTCAAAAAAATACAGTTTTTGTGGGGCACACAGCCAATCTCAGAGACGGCCTTGGCGTATGGCCAAAACCGGAAGGGGTTGCTGTTATCTTTAAAAAAGAGGGTGGTAAGGTTGCTTACATGGGTATGATTAAACCTAATGAGTGGCCTGCACCATGATTAAGAAATAGTTGTAGTTATAAAATGTTTAGTTCTCTTTCGTTACGTGTTCGGTTTCTTATAGCACCTATTATTGGCGTTTTATTAACGCTCATTCTTTTTCTGAGCAGTAATCAGGTTATCCAGTCTAATGCTGAACTGTTTCAAAAGCTTAGCGAAACAAATTTGATTCAAGTGAGTGAAATTGGCCAAATTACCATTCTCTTAACGGATAGTAACAGTGAAATTATCACCTTGTTATTAGAGTCCGATTCATTAGATGAAGAAGAAATTTATCTCAAAGGAAAAGAACAACTTAATCAACTGTATCGAATAGAAAAACAACTTAACAAAAGTATTGGTGAAAAACAGAGTCTTATTATTGATGGCAAAGATATATTTTCGCAAATAAAAGATGCATTTTCTGATTATCGCTATGAAGCAATTTCAGCTATTGAGATGTCATCCGTAGATTCAAGGCAAGCTTCAGAAGAGCTGGTTTTAGCTAACCATAAGCTAAAGGTCTTAAATAATCTATTTTTAACATTATCTAACCACTATGCCAGTGAGCTGACTCAACAAGTGAGCCAGGTTGAAGGAACGCTTTATAAAAAAACATATATCACGGAGCTAGCCATTGGTTTAATGGGCTTAATGCTGTGGTCTGCATTTTACTTTTCTAAAAATATTTCAATTGGCTTAACTCAAGTTTATAACGCACTGGACCGCCTTTCTAAAGGTGAAGCTAACGTAGACGTGTATGAGCATAAGGATGCTTATATTAAAAATATATGGGCCGCTGTTTCTGAATTTAAAGAATCCATTAAAAAAAGTGAAATATATAAAAATGAATTATTAATACAAAAATTTGCAATGGATCAGCATTCTATTATTGCCATAACAGATATTAAAGGAACCATAACGTATGCTAATGACAAATTCTGCGAAATAAGTGGCTATACAACGGAAGAGTTGATTGGTAGTAATCACCGTATTGTTCGTTCAGACCACCACTCTAAAGATTATTGGCGAGAAATGTATTTGAGTGTATCTAAGGGCAATGTTTGGCATGACGAAGTGCTTAACAAAGCTAAAGATGGTCATTTATATTGGGTTGATACCAGTATTATTCCACTCACATCGGCTAAAAATAAAATTACGGGTTATATCGGTATCCGAACCGATATAACTGAAATGAAAAACCAACAGCAAAAATTAACGGATGCAAAGAGGGTGGCTGAATCAGCCGTCATTGCAAAATCTCAGTTTTTAGCAACCATGAGTCATGAAATTCGTACACCCATGAATGGTGTATTAGGTATGCTGGAGCTATTATTAAATAATGAATTAGAAACCAGGCAAAAGCACAGAGTAGAAGTCGCGCAAAATAGCGCAAAATCATTATTAACGCTGATTAATGACATTCTCGACTTCTCAAAAGTAGATGCGGGTAAACTGGAGTTAGAGTTTATTGATTTTGATCTTCATAATATGCTCGACGAATTCACTGAACTCATGCGCTTTCAAGCAGAGCAAAAAGGCTTAGAACTCATTTTAGATGTTGTTCATATTAACGAATCAATGGTGGTGGGTGACCCGAGTCGAATTCGGCAAGTTTTAACTAATATTGTGGGTAATGCCATTAAATTCACTCCGCAGGGTGAAATTATTATTCGTGCTGAATTGCAAGCGCATAATGAAAAGTACTGGCTCTTTAATTGCTCAATTAGCGATACAGGTTTGGGTATTCCTAGTGACAAGGTAGACTGCTTATTTGATTCATTTAGTCAGGTAGATGCCTCTACCACTCGTAAGTATGGTGGTACCGGCTTGGGTCTGGCTATTTCAAAGAGCCTGACTGAACTAATGCAGGGTAATATTCATGTAACCAGTGAAGAAGGTAAGGGCAGCTGTTTCAGACTCTCTATTCAACTCGGAAAAAGCACTAAATCGTCTTCGGTACGGCATGAAATAACTAACCCATCAGAGCTACCATTGACTCAATGGCCTAACAATACACGGATATTATTGGTCGAAGATAACAGGGTAAATCAGGTTGTTGCCGAAGGTATATTAGAGTTGGTGGGGCTAGAAGCAGAAATTGCCCTTAATGGCTTGCAAGCCATTACTAAATTAAAGCAGGCAAGTGAAGATGAACCTTTTAGCCTGGTCTTGATGGATTGCCAAATGCCAGAAATGGATGGATATGACGCTAGTCGTGAAATCCGTGCAGACAAGGCAGGAGTGCTTAATCACAATATTCCCATTATTGCGATGACAGCAAATGCAATGAAAGGTGACCGTGAAAAGTGCCTGCAAGCAGGCATGAATGACTATTTAACCAAACCTATAGAGCCAGAAATTTTATTAGAAAAACTAAAATACTGGCTGCTGAAATAGTTATTTATATATTAACGCGCCTTCAAAGAAAACGTCGTAGTAATAACATTATTATCAGCTTTGCCTTCTAATGAGGGATTAAGTGCAAAAACTTGTTCATTCGCCACACCATTTTGATCAATTAACTGAGTTTTAATACTACTGATACGTTGCTTCGCCAGCGTTGTAAGCTCTAGACTGGTAAGCTGTTCAGTCGTTAGCAGGTTGTGGTAGAGTGATTTTTCATATTTAACGGTGTCTATTGTTTTTTTAGCTTGCGCCTGATTAGCATTTGGAACTGAGAGTGAGCTGGTTTTGAGCTGCTCCAGTTCGGTCTGTCCCGAGCGCTTACTTACAAGGCTTTCCATACTGGCAATGCGTTGCTGGATGTTGCCAGTATTTATCTGTTTGTTTAACTTGAGTTCCTTTAATGCTTTGCCGTCGGCTTCTTGGTCAACCATAGCGCGAATTTCTAACATCAATTGCGGGCGTTCTTTTAGTGCATCGGAAAGTACCGCCAGGTTTGCTATCTGCTCAGTGCCCAAGTCAGCGTTGCCAGCCTCAAATGCCACAGAGCTGAGTGAGTCTGAATCGCCTCCTACTAGGTTGCCAAGCATAGAAAAGGGTGCTGTGACGGCTTTGGTTATTACATTAAGAAATGCTTTTATGACTAACCCGCTGATTTTAAATTCAGGATCATCCATATCCCCTTTAGTAGGCAGGTCTATATCAATAATACCGTTACGGTCTTTCAATATGGCGAGGGCTAGTTCAAGAGGTAAACTAACAGACTCTTCACTATCAACCGTTGTGCCCAGTTCAAGTTGGTCAATAATAAGCTTGTTATTACCATCAAGCATTCTGTTGGCAATTTTATAGTTCAAATGAAGGCTGAGTTTACCTTTTTCAATGGCATAACCTGCATAACGGCCTGAGTATGCGGTTAATGTGGAGAGTTCAATATTATTAAATTTAACGTCCAGATCGGTGTAAAGGTCTCCACTTAGGGGGTTAACTTTCCCTTTGATTAGCGCCTTTCCATAATCTTCAATCGTGCCTTTAATTGAAACATTGGCTCGCTCAAGATTGTCTGATGATAACCCACTGATTTCGCCATTAATATTTTGAATGCCTGTGCCAAATTGGGGCTTTAGGGATAAGTCGGCAAAGTACGCCGCACCGTTATTCAATAGTATTCGATCAATTGTGATAGGGATGGGAGGGCTGGTTTTTGAATCAGATGTTTGTTGTTCTTTTTTCTGTACTGCTTTCTGCTGCGCCGGTTTTGGCGCTACTACTAATTGAGATAGATTAGTCGAACGGTCTTCTGTAACAATTATTCGCCCATAAGGTTCTTCTAAGCGAATATCACTAATATCGATGGCCAGAGGGTTAAAATTAATCTTGATAGGGGTAATGGTAAGGTGCTTCCAACCTACGAGTCGTTGGTTAACGGTTTGGTCGCTGGTATTAAACTGATCAATATTAATTGAGCCTTCAAACCCTCCATTAACGGTATCCTCTTTAGAAGACAGGTTCAGATCACCATCAATCGATAGCGTACCCTCTTCAATCGTCATTTTTACCTGTTCATTCAAATAGGGCTGAATGGTCGCCAGTGCAATATCATCTAAATTAAGCGCGGCTTTCAGGCTAAACGGTACGGGTATAATTTTGCCTGTTATGTCGCTTTTACCTGAATTTTGAATTAAATAAGAAAGCCCAAAACCCAGGTTTTTAGATAAGTCTTGGCTAAGCCCGTTGATATGAGCATTAATGTTATTTATTTCTATATTAGCAGGCATCGCGGGTTGATGGTCAGCTATATTAAGTTGGCTATTATTGATAAGCAGTTTGCCAATAGACCATTTGAAAGGCTCAGCATTGTCTGTTTCGCTTACATCACTCTCTGGTTTATCAGGCAGTGAAGCGAAGGGTGCTAGTAGATCTAATTCACCCTGAGCATTACGATCTATTTTAAGTGCAACTGAATCAATCGCTATCTTGCTGATATCAAGCTCTTTCTTTTCAAGATCAAAATCCAGAGGTCCAAGAACTATTTTTGTTATATCTACAAAAGGCTCATGGTTTTTGCTGGTAGCTACTTTTACTTCATCAAGAGTAACGGTTGTATTACTAATAACTAAGTGGGGTGTGTCACCCGCCATACTTACTTCATATTGGCCATCCACTGCGACTAATGCGTTAGCCAATGTATAAGGTGCACTTTCTTCAACATAAGCCCATAAGCGATGCGCTCTAATGTTAGTCACTTTCAGAAAACCATTGGAGCGAAAGGGAGCAATACGGACATTACCTCGCCAGTTAATTGTTTGCCCCGTACCTACCGCAATATTCAGTTGATAGTCACCGCCCTCATCCATATGAGTGGAAAAGTTTTTTAGGTTGAAGTTAATCGGTTTTAGCTTATGCTCAATTTGAGTTGAGAGCGAGTTATCAGCAATTTCTATGGACCCGTCGACTACATTAATATCATCAAATAGCAGTTGAATAAGTTTACTTTCATCAACGGGCTCAGGGCTTGTTTCTTGGGTTTTTTCTGCTTGAGCCTGCTCTATGGCGTTGTGAAAGTTGGTTTTACCATTCTTCTCAATAGATAACTTAATAAAAGGGTCGACTAATTCCAGGCTAGAGAAGGTGACAGCACCTTCAACGATAGATCTGAGTTCAATATCATTATGGAATCGACTGAAAGAGATGACGGTTTCTTTCTGCTCATTTTGTATTTGTAAGTTGTGAATAGTTAAGGTTAGAGCATAGGGGTTAAGTTCTACCTTTTCTATACTGGCATCCCAACCCAGGTTCTGTTTAATATTTTCTATAGCAATATTATTAATAATGCCTGGTAGAACTAAAAAACCAGTAATGGTGTAGCTTGATACAAGCACAAGCGCCCAAAAAAGACGAGAACGGTACCAGCGACGAGTAATAATTCTGGTGAGCGAATGCACTGAAGCTCCTTAATAATATATGGGTAGTGATAGGGTAGGTTATTAGCCTCAATTTTAGCAGTAAGTATAATTTAAAACATGCTTTACTTTTATTTGGTCAGCCTGTTAACTAAGCTTATGTAATTAAAAGATATTAAAGGGAGTTTTTGTGAATAAACGAACTATGAGAGGGGTTTGCGTGTTAGTTACTTCTCTAATTACCATCAATGTTAGTGCCGCTAATACTGACAAAGTTGATGATTGTATTTTACAGGGGGTTAAAGCAGCAGGTGACGATAGCTTGTTACTGCCTTTGAAAGAAAACTGTGAACGTTTGGCTAATGAAGGCAAGGCTAATGAAGTTGAGGTTCCAGATCGATTTATTGCTGAAAGAAATACAGAAGACAACCCCTATGTATTAACGCCTCATCGCCAAAATTATATTTTACCTTTTAGCTATATGGATGAGCCGAACCAGGACCCTTACCAGCAGAATGTATATCCTGGAGCAACTGAGCCGATGCAAAATCAAGAGGTTAAGTTGCAAATTAGTATTAAGGTGCCCTTAACATACTCAAAGTTATTGACTGAAAATGATGCTGTTTATGTTGGCGTTACTCTTAAGTCATTTTGGCAGCTTTATAATGATGATATATCATCCCCCTTTAGAGAAACTAATTATCGCCCAGAGGTTTATTATGAAGCGCCAATTCCTTTTGAACCTTGGGGAGGGACTATTATAACTCGCTTTGGATTTGAGCATGAATCGAATGGCCGTTCACAGTTATTGAGTCGTAGTTGGAATCGAATTTATGCTACGGTGGGGTTTGCAAAAAAGGATTGGGAGATTTACTTTCAACCTTGGTATCGCATCCCTGAAGATACAAAAGTAGATGATGGAGACCCTAACACCCCTCCGCCCCCTAAAGGTGATGATAACCCTGATATTGAAGATTATCTGGGGAATTATGAGATAACAGGGGCTTACTCTTATAAACGTCTTGAGTTTTCAGGCTTGACTCGTTACAACTTCAAAGAAGGAAATGGCGCCTTAGAGTTAGGTATGAGTTTTCCACTTTGGGGGCGCTTAAAAGGGTATGTGCAGTATTTTAATGGCTATGGTGAGAGCTTAATAGATTATAACCACCGAGTTGAACGTATTGGTGTTGGTTTCTTGCTGACGGATATTATGTAAATGCATACCGCCTGCGTTGAGTGCGACTGTATTATTGCTACTATGGATATTGCTGAAGGGGAGAAATTATCTTGCCCTCAATGCGGTGCATCAATACGATCAAGACATAAAAATGCCTTTGAAAAAGTGATTGCTGCCGCGTTAGCGGGTGCGCTGTTTTATATTCCTGCCAATATACTCCCCTTAATGAAGCTGGATATTATTGGCCAGACAACCTCTAATACCGTGCTAAGTGGCATTACCCACTTAATGGATCAAGGTTATTGGTGGATGACCTTTCTGGTTTTTTTATGCACTATGCTGGTTCCCTTCATTCAAATTATTCTCTGTAGTTATATTGTCTACTGTTACAAAACAAACCGCCCTCACGAATATATCCCCATGTTACTTAAGTTTGAGCACCACATAAAAGAATGGGGCATGCTTGAGGTGTATTTGTTAGGCGTACTGGTCTCATTTGTTAAGTTGGTGGGTATGG
>JQIA01001004.1_pt1 | contig 15068 bp, 17 predicted proteins | sample 811431 | NCBI WGS metagenome assembly JQIA01 (sample SAMN02998118, study PRJNA258478) | marine sediment metagenome | biome: marine; feature: seafloor; material: sediment; isolation source: oil-polluted sediment collected from 3 locations (0.5 km, 0.7 km and 0.9 km)... | place: USA: Gulf of Mexico ... | reverse complement strand
CTAATTTCATGCCCTAAAACTGCCTCTGCTTCATCTTGTGTCATGCTTTGTAATAAACCAGTACTTACCGCCACCAATGCATTATTTTTGTTCATGCCTGTAGCAAATGCGTTGATTTCAGGAGAGTCGTACATCGCCACTTCAGGCATTCCAATGCCTGCCCTGTCAGCTTGACGCTTAACTGTAGTGAGTAACCAGCTTTCTTCAGCGTTGCGTGGCTGCTCTATTACATAAGCCCCTACGCTCCGCTTGGCCAACCACTTTGACATTGCCAGAGAAATAAAAGAACCGCCCATGCCAAATACAGCTGAAATAAGTAATAACCCACCTGTTCCCTCTGGGTGAATACCTAATAAAGGCAAAACAACATTCAGAACAACACCCAATACAATAAGTATGGCAAAGTTGGTTGCTACGAATAAAAATATACGTTTCATAAATCCTTCTAACCTCTATTTAATGCTGTTAACAATTCCATCGACTATTTTTTCAAGTACGTTTTTTAACTGCACCTGAACCTCTTCTAAAGATTTAGAGGCATCAATTAACTCAAACCGTTTAGGTTCAGCCTTTACTCTTTCAAGATAAACACGTCTAACCTTGTCAAAAAAAGCGAGTTTTTCATTTTCAAAACGATCTAACTCACCCCTTTTCTGCGCCCGAGCCATGCCGAGTTCAACAGGCGCATCAAGCAAAATAGTTTTATCAGGCCGAAAGCTACCTTGAACAAAATCTTCAAGTATACCAATTTTATTAGCAGAAACGCCTCGACCACCACCTTGATAAGCGTAGGTTGCATCAGTGAATCTGTCTGAAATAACCCATTTACCCTGCAATAATGCGGGCTTTATCAAACTCTCTATATGCTGGGCTCTCGCAGCAAACATAAGGAGTAATTCCGCACTTTCAGCTACGTTTTCAGAACGATTTTTAAGCAGTACTTCGCGTATTTCTTCAGCCATTTCAGTACCACCAGGCTCACGCGTAACAATAACCTCAAGCCCTTTAGACTCTAGCGCATCACGAATAAATGCAATATTCGTAGATTTACCTACACCTTCCGCACCTTCTACGGTTATAAAAAGCCCTTTATTCACTGAATATACCTGTATTAGTTTTAATTAGACGATCGGTAGTTCTTTTTACGCTGATACACTTGGTATTTATTTACAGCATTAACATGCTCTTTAAGCGTTTCAGAAAAATAGTGCGAACCATTACCCTTAGCAACAAAGTAAAGTGACTTTCCTGAATCAGGATGTAGAGCCGCGTGTATTGCTTCGCGCCCAGATAATGCAATGGGTGTAGGAGGAAGCCCATTGATCCGATAGGTATTATAGGGGGTGTATTTCCTCAGATCTTTACGGGTAATATTGCCTTTATACTGTTCGCCCATTCCATAAATAACGGTTGGGTCGGTCTGTAATCGCATCCCCTTGTTTAAACGACGAATAAACACACCGGATATTTGCTCTCGCTCTGATGCATCACCCGTTTCTTTCTCTACTATAGAGGCAAGAATAAGGGCTTCATAAGGTGTTTTTATAGGGAGCCCTTTAGATTTAGACTTCCACTCTTCATCTAATACAGTCTGCATCCGTTTAAACGATCGCATTAATATACTTAAATCACTATCATTCTTGCGATAGGTATAAGTATCAGGAAAAAATATACCTTCAGGGTGTTGATAAAGATCCGTCACGCTATTGAGAATATCTTTTGGTTTATTCCCGCCAATAACTCTCTTCAATTTTTCATGTGTAGCTAGTTCAGCAAGCAACTCTTTAAACGTCCAACCTTCCACGAAGGTAATCTGATATTGAACAGACTGACCAGAAACAAAAATATCCACTATTTCAGGAATAGTTAACGCACCGTCAAGCTTGTACTCCCCCGCTTTTAATTGGCCACTCAAACCACTCAAGCGTCCATAAATTTTCATTAGATGTGGACTATCAAGAACGCCCTGAGTCATTAACACCTTGGTTATAGCATTAAAACTTTGCCCTGGAACGATTTCAATAACTTTATGATCATTAGAGCCTGTTACAGGTGTAGCCAACTCGTGCTTATAATAAGCAAAGGCACCTGCAGCAAATAGGAAAAGTACAAAAACACTTAAAAAGAAGAATACTAAAAGTTTTTTCAAATCATAAACTCAAAATTTAGCTTGTTATTAAAAAGTCGCTGTATATCTGAAACCAAGGGACTTATGGGTAACTCAACGCAATCAAGCGTTCTAACAGGCCATATGCCCAACACACTATTTACAATAGCCATTCCGTCAAATTCAAACGCCTGTGCAGATTCAACATGCTCAAAACGACCTTTGATACCTAGGGTCGATAAATTATCAAAGATAAAGCTTCGTGCAACACCATCAACACCACACAAAGAGGTGATAGGCGATACTATTTCATTATTCTTAAATAACAATACATTTGATTTAGTCCCTTCTATTATTAGCCCTTGCTGGTCAAGCATAAGGCCTTCAGGCACCGAATCACTTAACTCTGTGCTTGCCAGTACTTGGTCAAGCCTATTTAAGTGTTTGATTCCAGCTAATGCAGGGTTTTCTGACAGACGGTGCTTACATGTAGTGACTTGTATACCTTCGCTAGCATGGGTTAATGGATAGCTTGGAGCGGGGTAACAAATAATTATTTCAGAAGGGTTACTCTGTGGAGCGGGTTGGTAGCCTCGACCACCTGCGCCTCGAGTTATCATGATTTTAACTACACAGATTTCAGATACTCTGCCAGCCTCACTAACCACTTGTTGTAAGCCAGACCACAGTCGGCGGAACAACGCGGCATCGGTCTTTATTTTTAGTTGCTTACAGCCTTTATCAAGACGTCGACAATGGTATTCCCATAAGGGAGCCTTTCCATTGACCACCCTTACCGTCTCAAAAAGGCCGTCACCATACATAAGACCTCTGTCAAATAGATCAACAGAGATCTTTAGCGCTCCATTTACAAGCGCTATTGTATGTGGCGATGCGGACCTGGAAGACAAAAATTAACCGTTAAACTTAGCAAAAATCAATGAGCCGTTAGTGCCACCAAAACCAAATGAGTTGGATAATGCGTAGTTTACAGCGCCTTCTTGAGCCTTATTAGGCACAAAGTTAAGATCACATTCATCACTTGGGTTTTCTAAATTGATGGTGGGTGCAACAATACTATCCCGAATGCTATTGATACAAAAAATAGCTTCAATCGCACCTGCAGCACCTAATAAATGTCCTGTCATAGATTTAGTTGAGCTAACTTTTAAAGACTCTGCCGATGTGCCAAACACCGATTTTACAGCGCGACACTCTGCAATATCGCCCAAGGGCGTCGAGGTACCGTGTGCATTAACATAGTCAATTTTATCTGCGGCAATACCCGCATCATTTAACGCTCGACTCATAGATGACTGAGCTCCCTCACCATTCTCCGATGGTGAGGTAATATGATTAGCATCATCACTCATACCAAAGCCCACTAATTCGCAGATAATATTTGCACCACGCTTTTTAGCAGACTCTAATTCTTCTAGCACCAAAACACCGGCGCCATCACCTAAAACAAAACCATCTCTTTCAGCATCCCATGGACGGCTAGCGCGATGTGGCTCGTCATTACGAGTCGATAACGCCCGAGCAGAACAGAAAGACGCGACCCCCGTTGGAGTGGTTGCCATTTCCGCGCCACCGGCAATCATGATGTCTGCATCACCGTAGGCAATGGTTCTCGCTGCATAACCGATATTATGCGTACCTGTTGTACAAGCGGTTGTTATCGCTATATTAGGCCCTTTAAAGCCATAACGAATAGCCAGGTTTCCACCTATCATATTAATTACGGTGCCAGGCACAAAAAAAGGAGACACTTTTCTTGGGCCGCCATCTAACAAGGCTTTGTAATTTCTCTCAATGGTTTCAAGGCCACCAATACCCGAACCAATAGCCACGCCAACTCGGTCTAGTAACTCGCTATCTTCACAGTCATTTAGACCTGCATGATTAATAGCCTGAATAGCTGCAACCATACCATACTGCATGAATACATCTATTTTTCTCATATCCTTTTTACTGATATAACTCTCAATATCCAGGTCTTTTACGGCACCACCGATTTTACTGGCAAACTTTTCAGTATCGAAGCGATCAATAAGACCTATTCCGCTTTCACCTTTTAAGGCTGCAGCCCATGAGTCTTCTACTGAGTTACCCAAGGGGGAAACCATACCTGTACCGGTTACAACCACTCTCCTTGATGCCATCTGAAACCTCACAAAATATGATAGATACTAAAAAGCCGCCCGATATGTAATACCTGGACGGCCTGATGTTTTGCTAATCATTAACTACAGAACGATTACTGACTAGAAATAATGTAGTCGATAGCATTCTGAACAGAAGCTAGCTTTTCAGCTTCTTCATCAGGTATTTCTGTTTCAAATTCTTCTTCAAGCGCCATTACCAACTCGACTGTATCGAGAGAGTCTGCCCCTAAGTCTTCAACAAAAGACGAGGTATTCTGAACTTCTGACTCTTTAACGCCCAGTTGCTCACAGACGATTTTTTTTACGCGCTCTTCAACTGTACTCATACTTTCCTCACTATATATAAACCAAGCAGCAATTCTAATTTAAAATTCTAACTTAAACAATAAGCTCTTAAACAGGCGTGAATTGTACATTGCTAAGCCATGTACATTCCACCATTAACGTTAATTGTTTCACCTGTAACGTAAGTTGATGCTTCACCGGCCAAAAAGCTGACTACTGATGCCACTTCCTCTGCCTTACCTAGTCTCTTAGCAGGTATTACAGATAACATAGCATTTACCTGCTCTTCATTTAACTCTTTGGTCATATCAGTTTCAATAAATCCTGGAGCAACGGCGTTAACCGTAATGCCACGTCCGGCCATCTCTTTCGCTAGCGAACGCGTGAAACCTTCTACACCCGACTTAGATGCGGCATAATTAACCTGCCCTGCATTACCCATAGAAGCAACAACTGAGCTCACATTAATTATACGCCCCCATCGTGCCTTTGACATGCCACGCAAAACTGCCTTAGAGGTACGATACAACGATGATAAGTTTGTATTTAATACTGAATTCCACTCATCCGCTTTCATTCTTAAAAGAAGATTATCTTTAGTGATCCCCGCATTGTTCACCAAAACTAACGGCGCACCGTAAGCGGACTTAACCTGATCAATACCTTGCTCTACAGATTCATCACTAGATACATCCATAACAATACCATCACCATTCAAGCCCCAACGAGCGAAATAATGAGATATTGACGACGCCCCTGCCTCTGTAGTTGCAGTACCTATTACAGTAAACCCTTGCGTAGCCAGTGATTTAGCAATAGCCTGGCCAATTCCTCGACTAGCCCCTGTAACTAATGCAACCTTACCTTCTAAAGACATTTACATACTCCCTTATATATTATTTTAATACATCTAATATCGCAGCATTTAATGCAGCCGGCTCTTCAATATTATAACGAGCCAAATTTTTATCAATTCTCTTTGCAAGACCCGTTAAAACTTTACCAGGGCCACACTCTACAACCGCTGAAACATTCATCCCTTCAAGCTTCGTGATACTCTGAGACCACAAAACAGGGGAATATAATTGTTTAATCAAATTATCAATTATCTGCTCTTTATCTGTCACAAGTTCAGCAGATACATTCTGAATAACAGGAATAGTAATATTACCAAAATCAAGATCCCTCAACGCACTTTCAAGCTGGCCTGCCGCCTGCTTCATTAGCGCACTATGCGCAGGAACACTTACCGGTAAAGGTAACGCTCTTTTAGCACCTGCACCCTTACACTCAATAATAGCCCGATCTACAGCAACCTTATTTCCAGCAATAACAACCTGACCTGGTGCGTTAAAATTAACAGCAGATACCACATCACCTTGAGCCGCCACCTTACAAGCAGAAACAACACCCTCATTATCCAGACCAATGACAGCAGCCATTGCCCCTTCACCCAAAGGCACGGCACTTTGCATCAACCGCCCACGAAGCCTGACCAACTTAACGGCATCACTAAATAACAACGCACCAGAAGCAACTAAAGCTGAGTACTCACCCAAGCTATGACCAGCAACACAAGTAGGTGTAACACCCCCCGCTTCCTGCCAAACCCGATACAAAGCAACACTGGAGGCAAGGATAGCTGGCTGTGTATTTTCTGTTTTATTCAGTTCTTCTAATCGCCCACCCTGAATAAGCGACCATAAATCAACACCCAAAGCCTCAGATGCCTCATTAAAACAATTCTGCACAATACTGTATTCTGAATAAGCAGCTGCAAGCATACCAATAGACTGAGAGCCCTGACCTGGAAATAAAAATGATATATTCATAAGATAAGAGTAATTCTTTTATTGTTTAAACACGATTAGCAAAAGGTATAGTTGCCAAACTACTCTCATTTATTAAATATTTATATTCAACTATAAATATCAAAGAGTAATTAGATAACGACACTCAAGGTCGATTAAAAAAGTAATTCATCTAAACGGCTATTAATAAGCGCAGGGACATTATGCTCAACCTCTTCCACGGCCTGATCAATTGCGCATGAAAAAGAACTAATATCGGCATTACCATGACTCTTAACAACAACCCCCTGCAAGCCAACAAATAGTGCGCCATTATATTTTGAAGGGTCCATTTGATCTAACACCCTTTTAAAAACAGGCATAACCAACCAACCCAATAAACGAGTATACCAATTTTGCTCAAATACATTTTTCAAAGATTTATGAAGTAACGCGGCAACACCTTCTCCCGCTTTTAATGCAACATTACCAACAAAACCATCACATACTGCCACATCAGCTACACCTGCAAAAAGGTCATCCCCTTCTATATAACCAATATAGTTAATACCATCACACTCACTCAACATTTGGGAAGCAAGTCTTACCTGTTCATTACCTTTTATTTCTTCTCCGCCTACATTAATCAACGCCACCCTTGGCCGCTCAATACCTTTCATCGCCTCAACAAGAATAGAACCCATTAAAGCAAACTGATAAAGATGCTCGGCAGTGCTATCCACATTTGCCCCTAAATCCAAAACATAACACTCCCCTTCAGGTGAAGGTAAACGCTTTGTGATCGCGGGACGATCAATACCCGGGCACATTCTTAGTATGGAGCGGCCAAACAACATTAACGCCCCTGTATTGCCTGCACTTACGCACGCATCTGCAAGGCCTTCTTTTACTAATTTAATCGCAACAGCCATTGATGAGTTTTGCTTAGACCTAAGCGCACGCGTAGGTTTTTCATCCATTAATACAACATCAGAGGCGTGATGAATAAGCAAGCGCCCACTTTCTATAAAAGATGAAAACGGAGAGTTAAATGCTGAAGGGTCGGAGGAGTTAGAGCTAGAGTTATCTTTTAGATACAACAAAACCTCAAGCTCATCCTGGTCACCGACCAAGACAATACTTAAGGCCTCATTTTTTTTGAGACTTTCAAGTGCTGCGAAAACTGTTGTCTTAGGGGTATGATCCCCACCCATTGCGTCAATAGCAACGGTGACTCGAGTATTCAAAACAGTACTAGTCGTCTGAAGACTCAATTACCTTCTTACCGCGAAGGAAACCATCTGGAGTCACATGATGACGACGGTGAACTTCACCAGTTGTTTGATCTGTAGAAAGCGTAGTTGCTGTCAACGAATCATGTGAACGACGCTGTCCGCGTCTTGAACGAGTTACTTTACTCTTTTGAACTGCCATTGGTCATTTACTCCAAATAATCTAGATAGGCGTTCTGATGTACTTATCAGATTACTTATCAAATTTAATATTAGACAAAACCTTAAAAGGGTTTGGCTTGGTCTCTTCAACAATAACTTCTTCGTCAGGTTGTTCGACGAAAGAAGCATCAATTTTGCAATCTTCTGGTTCGTGATAAGCAAACATAGGAACACTTAACAGTAACTCTTCTTCCAATATATCAGAGAGTTCCATGTTGTCATCTAAATCAACCATTAGCGGCTCATAAACCTTTGGTAGGTTCATTGCCTGCTTGTCAGTTAAAACCAAGCCCAAAGCAAACTCTGCTTGAATTGCTTTAACAACCGGTTCCAGACAACGCTGACAAACCATGGAAACATCACATGAAAGCTTGCCAGTTAATATTCTTAGTCTTTGCTCGTCCCGACCAAACACTAACTCAGCATCCACGTCGCCTTCAGAACTCACAAGTAATTCTGAAACTCGTTGCAGCTTGCTTAGGGGGATAGAACCTTTCAGTTCAATTCCCTGCTCTGCTAGTTTTACTGGATTAACAGTTAATGGTAAGGGCATCTTTGACATAAGCGCGCAATTTTAGGGGTGAATTCAAACATTGTCAAAGCATTATAACTAAATTAGCGTATATTCTATGCATCTTCTTCAAAAACACAGACAAATAGCCTACTTACAAAGTAAAAACAGGATAAAAAATGCCTATCCCACCCTTAGTTTTAGCTTCAACATCCATTTATCGTAAATCAATACTCGAAAAATTAAATCTTCCTTTTATTACCGCCTCACCAAGCACAGACGAAACAGCCCTTAAAAATGAGAATCCAGAAGATTTAGTATTACGACTAGCCAAGGAAAAGGCTCAATCAATTAAAGCAGTATACCAAAACCACCTCATCATAGCATCAGATCAGGTGGCTATATTAAAAGATGGTACAATTTTAACAAAACCACACACCCATGAAAACGCCATTAAACAATTACAAGCATGTAGTGGGCGTAGCGTACGTTTTCTTACAGGTTTATCACTTTTAAACACACGCGATAACAAGCAACAAACTATCATTGAACCCTTTGACGTAACATTCAGAACACTTAGCCTAAACGAAATCGATAATTACCTGAGAATTGAAAAACCTTACGACTGTGCAGGCAGTTTTAAGGTAGAAGGTATGGGGATTTGTTTATTTGAGAAATTATCAGGAGATGACTTTAACTCACTCATTGGTCTCCCCCTTATTCGTTTGTTACTACTTTTACAAAATGAAGGGGTAAATCCACTAAAACAAAGTTCAACAACTTAATCGAACATCAGCCACCCGATTATAATTTATAGTTCACAAAAATCTAACAGTAGTGACTATTGCAAACTATAAGAATTGTCACTTCAATTTTTGATAGAAGCCATGCCATTTTAAGACCAAACCATTCTTATAAACAACTTCCCTGAAATGTAAAACTCTGCAATAGTTAAATACCGATTCATCAACTCAGGAGAGCTATTATGTGGAGCCGAAGAGCATTTGAAGAGGACATCCACAAGCTTGAAAACATTTTAAATACAGACAACCATACCCACCACATCACAGCGGTAATTCAGTACAGAAAAGATAAAGTAACCTTTTACTATCAAGACAGAAAAACACAGCAGCGCGACCATTACCTAACTGCCAGCATAGTGATTGATAATATGACCATGAACAACATCAACGCTTACCATGACGACCTATTACCACCGAACATAAACTAAGCCAAAGACTCACCTCCTTTTTAAGTAACTTCAATTTCATATGATTTTAGCATTGAAATATTAGAGCAATAACTCTAATATTTCATCATCATAATTTTAGTTCAATAAGGATATTTTGAATGAGTGAACTTTATTACTTACACGTGTCCCCTTGGTCAGAAAAAGCTTGCTGGGCAATGGATTTAAGCAACTACGACTATACAAAAATCAACTTTACACCCATGGTTACAGCGCCGATTGTCAGGTTAAGAAGTCGTAATTTTACACGCAAAATCACCGCTCCAACCCTGATTAGTAATCAAGGTCATATAAGTGATGCATATAAAATTGCCCAGCATGTTAATAATGAAAATAACGGAGAGCATCATGCCTCAGTTGACTTATTTCCCACTGAACTAAATAGTCAGATTAATGAATGGGAAACGCTGAGTAACCAGATATTGCAAGCAGGACGCGCATTGGTTTGTATTCGCCTGAAGAACAATCGTGGCGCGAAGCTAATGAGCCTTCCTTCCGCAATACCCCCGGTAATTCGCCCCATTATGTTACCGCTTGCAACCGTGGGGCTTTATTATTTTAAAGCCAAATACGGGTTCGATTGGAACGGACATGAGAAATATATTGAAACAATGCGTCAGGGCTTAAGAAAAGCACAAAAACAACTCTCAAATAACGGAGATTATCTACTCGGTAAATTTACCTATGCAGACATAGCACTGGCCGTAACTCTTCAAATGGTAGAGCCCGCTGGCAATAAGTACATCCCTTTAGATACTGACACAGAAAACTGTTGGAAAACCCCCGAACTAAAAAAGGAGTTTACCGATTTAATTGAGTGGCGCAATCGCATCTATCAAAAACACCGACCAGCGCTTACTCATAGACCCTAGTTTCACCAAACTCCAGCACTCGAAATATATCAGCGCTAATTTCATACTTCTTTAACGCAACAGCCAGGTCCGTCACTGGCTGACTGATGCCTTCATGAGTTAACTGGAAGGTACCAAAATGCATTGACAGGCTGTTGGATGAATGCAAATCAGTATGTGCTTTTACTGCATCTTCAGGGTTCATATGAATATCTTTCATAAACCAGCGCGGCTCATATGCACCAATAGGTAATAACGACAAATAGAATTCACCAAACTGCTCATAAGCATTATTAAAGTGAGGTCCATAACCGGTATCACCTGCAAAATAAATGGGCCCTTTAGACGTTTCTATTACAAATGAGCCCCAAAGCGTTTTCATTTGGTCAGAAATGCCGCGGCCGGAGCGATGCCTGCTTTCTACAAAACTAAAACGAACAGAACCCTGGTCAACACGTTGCCCCCAATCAAGATCTTTAAAGCGAGTCAAACCCTCTTGAGAGAATAGCCCTCCATTTCCAAGGCCAGCAAGAATTAAAGGCTCACTACCCTGTTGTCGTTGATACAGCTTTTTCAAGACTTCAATATCTAAATGGTCATAGTGATTATGGCTAATTAACACAACATCAATAGGCGGCAGTGATTCAAATTTTATCCCAGGTGAACGTACTCGCTTAGGGCCTACCCATGGAAAAGGGCTTGTTCGGTCAGAATAAACAGGGTCGGTGAGAATATTAAGGTTATCTATCTGGACCAAAAAACTAGAATGATTAATAAAGGTAACGCGCAAAGCCTCACTACGCGTTACAACCTCACTAACGACATCAGGATCATTCTCAACCCATCTTGGCCATGACTGCTTGTAGAACATAAACCCGGAAAACAGCTTAAGAATATCCCAGGGAGACTTATCACTTTTAAGATGATTTGAAAATTTGCTACCATCAAAATGGTTGCTCACAGCGCCTTGATAAGTTGGGGCCGAAATATAAGCGTTTACCCCTAAGACAAGTGCAAACACCGTGAGAAACACTATTACTATTTTATTCATTATAAAACTTTACTCTCTAGCTCAAAGGGCTATATCAATCACAACACTTCTTATACTTCTTACCGCTACCACAAGGGCAAGGGTCATTGCGCCCCACCTTAAGTTGATTACGAGAATCAACCTCACCATCCAGATAAAACCATTGATCAGCTATTTTTTCAAAACGTGAAACCTCGTGCAGGCAATTAATACCTTTCCCGCATTCAACGCTTTGATCTCGATAGAAGGCATTAAACTCAACAGTTCCAAACATCCCTTGTTGATTGCTTTTTACTACTTCCAATCGCAACCACTGGGTCTCTTTAGCAGATTGTAAAAGCTCATCCTGGTTCAACTGGCTTTGCTTTGAAGGGTGCCATGTTTTAATAAGGTAGTCAGCCTCTCCTGTTGAATAGGCTGTATACCTTGAACGCATCAGTTGTTCACAATGATCAGGTTTAGTATCACCTTGAATGAAGGGTTTGCAGCATGCTGAAAAATTTTCCTTAGAGCCACAAGGGCATTCAATCTCGTTTATCATGGTTCAACTCTCTTAGAAGGCTGTTTTGAAAAGTAGATATAAACAGGTACAAGGGCCAGTAAACCTAATAAACCTGCGGTTAAAAAGAGCGATTCATAACCCGCTAGTTTTGCGACGAAGCCACTCAACGCCCCAACGACGCCTGACATAATCACTTGAATACAAGCTTGAACCGTATAATCTGAGCCTTCATGCCCTACTCTACATTGCCCCATCATCAACGCAAACAGCGCCACAGTAGACATGCCATCTGCCGCTTGTTCAAATAATGCGATAGCCAATACGGCGCTGGGGCTGACTTCCCCCATCGCTAATAATGCATACGCAGCAATACCCACCGCCTGAAACAATCCAAATATCAACAAAGACCATTTGGCACCGATACGATAATAAATCACGCCAGCAACTAAAGCAGAAACTAAACCCGCCAAAGAAGCCAAAAAAGTAAATTCAGCTACATCAGACAAGCTAAAACCACTATCAATTAATAGCGGTTTAATCATGGCAGACCCTAATGAATCAGCGAGCTTGTATGTGAAGAGTACAACCAACCAGTAAACAATACCTGACTGTGAGAAGAATCCTTTATAGGCATCAAGCCAAATTGTTTTTCTAACGGCTTTATTTTTCTCAGGTATTTGATCTAGCGCCTTATTTTGTTCTTTAAAGATCAAGGTTGGGACTAGCAAAAGCACAACACTCAAGGCGAGCAATTGAAACGATAACGCCCAGCCAAACTTATCGACCCCCAATAGCAATAAGCTCCCACTAATAATCATGCCCAGTTTAAAACCGGATACCTGAATACTATTTCCTAAGCCACGCCATAGAGGGGGCAACAACTTTACAGCTAAGCCATCAGTAGCAATATCTTGCGTTGCGGCAGAGGTGTTAATAAATACAACCACAACAAAGAAGCCAATAATTAAAGAACCAAACAAGCTACCAGGGGGAAAGAATGAAATAAATAAAAGTAATGTAGCCAACAATGACTGCATTATTAGTATCCAACCTCGGTGCCCCCCTAAACGGGCTATTTCAGTCCGATCAACAAAGGGAGCCCATAAGAATTTTAGAAACCAGGGAAGCGCCAAAAGCTTGAGTAAACCAATATATTCTACAGCCACACCATATTCACGTAGTAACGCAGGCAACGCATGAGCCAAAAAACCTGAAGGTAAACCTTGGGAAAAATAGAGTGATGAGAGAAGGATAATGGTAAAAGCAGGTAGTGACTTGTTTTCTAAGGGTGATTTAGACATTAATTCTGAATTCATACCTCGATTCTAGTATAAGTGCATGGGCTTTAATTGCACATATTTAAAATTGTAAACTCCTCCAGGTCAAATGTTTCTTCAACCCCATTTAGAGCATCACATAAATCTGACAACTTAGATCGCTTTAGCGGACTTATTTCTAACCTTTCATTTTGTAGTAGTTTTTCAAATAATTGATGAAAGTGAGTCAACATAAGCTCAAAGTCTTCAAGTAGTATTTCCAACTCCACAACTTCCTGAATACTTTCCTGCGTCATCTCATTATCATCTAACTGGGAAAGCCATTGAGAAAGATCATCAGATAGAACGCCCGCCGTAGTAACCATCATCCAGGCTCTTCTGGCAATCGCTTTTAAGGATATTGCTGCTGGCATATGTTGTATTGTTGATAACTCAGCCGCCACCTTCACGACATGAGGCCAGCGAAGTGACAAACTGTTTTGAGTATCAAGAATTGAAGACACATTAAGTCGGTTGTTACTCACCCGATGACAAGGAAGCCCAATAATAATTTTTGCTGCGACCCTATAAACATCCTTAAAATAAACCGAAGCATTTAACCTTAGAACGGGAAGGGTTTTAGAAAAAGATAAAACCTTATCAGTGGAGCGCTTATTTTGTTGCAATAAGTCAGCTATTTCATTAGAAACAATCAATACCTGAGAGGCCCGAGATAACTGACTCTCTGTTTTACCGACTGGCCCACCCGTACCATCAAAACACTCAAGGTGCTCTGACGCGATTATCTTTATCTGGTCAGATAAACGGGGTACCACATCCAAAAAACCAACAGATGCTTCCGAATACCCATTACTCCCAAAATTCTCTGATAAGTCTTGAGACAAACCCGCTACAAATAGCTCTTTTGTTGTAATTACCGATAACTTCAACTGATCTGCAATTAAAAATGAAAACCAGCTACAGAAAAGTGAACGCTCAAGGAAAGATTGAGACTTATTCGCAAAGGTTATAAATGTTTCAATCAGTGTGGGGTATTCTGATATTTGATAACATAGTATGCGGAGCTTTTGATCATTCCCAAAGCGCTGGTTAATTTCAGCTAGTTCAGCGTGCGTATCAAACAGGCGCTCAAATTCATTAAGCAGAAACTCACCCTGCTCTAGTTTGGCTTGTTGAGCGTTACTCCGTCTCAAGCCAGCACCCATTGAATCACCCATATATATTCCAGTACTGTTTTACTTTTTAGTATGTATCCAATATTAGCAGATTTTTAAAAAAAACGACTACCGATAGATGCACACTTTGGTTTAATGTGGTTAAAATACAACACATAGTATGACCAGCAGTCATTATAACGTATCAATAATAAATATCTGAACAAGGAAGAGACATGAAAGTTTTAGTCACAGGTGCCAACGGACACATTGGCGCTAATGTTGTGCGCGCCTTACTCAAACAAGGTCACAACGTTAAAGGTTTTATAAGAAAATCATCGAACACCAAAGGTATTGATGGGCTTGATATTGAACTTTGTTATGGTGATGTAATGGATGCTGCAAGCCTTGATGAAGCGGCGGTAGGCTGTGATGCTATTATCCACTTGGCTGCCGTGTATAAAACCATCGCAAAAACAGCAGATGAAATTGTTAAACCGGCTATTGATGGTGCAAAAAATGTATTCTCTGCCGCTAAAAAAGCAGGCATTAAACGTATTGTTTACACCAGCTCCGTAGCATCAGTTGGCTTTTCTTATGACCCTAACGAAAAAAGAACCGGTAACGACTGGAATGATGACCCTCACAACCCTTACTACATAGCAAAAACAAAGAGTGAGCAAGCCGCTC